>WBZM01000380.1_pt1 | contig 64792 bp, 60 predicted proteins | sample 5204271 | NCBI WGS metagenome assembly WBZM01 (sample SAMN12344346, study PRJNA552823) | activated sludge metagenome | biome: Activated sludge suspended growth; feature: Nitrification reactor; material: Wastewater; isolation source: activated sludge from nitrification reactor of wastewater... | reverse complement strand
ACCGTCTGGCTCGGGTCGACCTGCAAAGGCGCATCGAGCGAGGCGATCCGTTCGTTCAGCGCCATGATGCGGCGCACGTTGTCTACCGGCCGGTCGATCAGGTGGGCAATCTGATCGAGCCTGATTTCGCGTCCGCTGGCCGATTCGAGGTGGCGGATCGCGCGCAGAACGAGGTTGATTTCCTTGACCACATGCACCGGCAGGCGAATCGCTCGCGACTGGTTCATGATCGCGCGCTCGATGCTCTGCCTGATCCACCAGGTGGCGTAGGTGGAGAAACGGAAGCCACGCTCGGGGTCGTATTTCTCGATGGCGTGGATCAGGCCGAGATTGCCTTCCTCGATCAGGTCGAGGAGCGGCATCCCGCGGTTCAGGTAATGCTTGGCGATGTTGACCACGAGCCGCAGGTTGTGCTCGATCATCTTCTGTCGTGCGGCAAAGTCCCCGGCCCGCGCGCGGCGCGCCCAGTGCGCCTCTTCTTCCTGCGAAAACAGCGGCTTGGCGCCAATTTCACTGAGGTAGTGCTGGGTGACGTCGTTGAGCAGCTCAGCTTCCGGCGACGACGAAGCCTCTTCGAGAAGCGAATCAGCGAGGATTCCTTCGTTCGGGAAATCGGTGTCCGGGAAGTCGTCGACCGCCGCGTCCGCTTCGGAATCGAAATCGCCCGCCATGCTCAGCGTTGCGGCAGGTGCTTGATCGGGTCGACCGGCTTGCCCTGCCGGCGAACCTCGAAGTGGAGTTTGACCTGATCCGTATCGGAGTTACCCATTTCGGCGATCCTTTGCCCCTTGCCGACGGTCTGCCCTTCCTTGACCAGTATCGTCTGGTTGTGTGCGTAGGCCGTCAAAAAGGTGTTGTTGTGCTTGATGATCACCAACTTGCCGTAACCGCGCAGGCCGGTGCCGCTGTAGACGACCTTGCCGGCCGCCGCGGCATTGACCGGATCGCCGGCGCGGCCACTGATGTCGATCCCCTTGTTGCCACCCTCGCTGAAACTGCCGATCAGCTTGCCGCTCGCCGGCCAGATCCAGGTGAGCTCCTCGTTGTTCGCCGGGTCGGCCGCGCGCGCTTCGCTGCCCGCCTCAGGTTTCGCCTCGGGCTTCGCCTCGGGTTTGGCGTCGGCTTTGCTCTCCGGCTTGGCCTCCGGCCGGGCTTCCGGTTTGCCATCGCTGCGTGCCGGCGGCTTGCTTTCTGCTTTCGCCTCGCCTTTCGCGGCTGCTGCCGTGGCGACGACCACCGGTTCGGCCTCTTTCTTCCGCGCACGCGCCAGCGCCTGATCCGAATAGGCCTCCTTGCCCGCCTTCGGTTCGCGCTTCAGTGCGTCGCCGGCGCTGCCCAGCGGCCGCTGCTCGGGCGCCGCAGTACCGGCGATGGGTCTGACCACTGGCGCATCGCCGCCCGCCGTCGCCCCTGGCGCTTTGACGCGCAGCGCCTGGCCCACCAGGATGAGATTCGGGTTTTCGAGGTTGTTCCAGGCGGCCAGCTCGCGATAATCGAGCCCGTGATCGAGCGCGATCGAATAGAGCGTGTCGCCTTTCTTGACGATGTAGGCATCCTTCGGAACGGCGGGGACGGGCGCCGAGCCGACGGACTGTCCCTGCCCGCTGCGGTCGACGACCTGCACCGGCGAGCGACCAGCGCAGCCAGCCAGCGCGAGCGTTGCCGCAACGACGAGAACGAACCCATTTCGGGCGATACCAGCGTGATCCTTCATTCGACTCCCGGTAATAGCGGAACAAAACGAACAGCGTCGAGACGGGTTTCGACGAAGCCCTCGGCCCGATGTTCGATCAGGCAGAGGTATTGCGTCGCGCCACCAATCGGCAGGATCATTCTTCCATCCGGCGCGAGTTGCCGCAAGAGTGCCGGCGGAACCGCCGCCGCCGCCGCAGCGACGATGATCGTATCGAAAGGCGCCGCTTCCGGCAGGCCAGCCTGACCGTCGGCGTGTTTCAGACGGACTTCGAGTTGCCCGATCTTGCGCAGGTTCTGCTTGGCTTTGGCGAGCAGCGGCGCGATACGTTCGACCGCGTACACCTCCTTCGTCAGTTGCGCCAGGACGGCGGCCTGATAGCCGCAACCGGCGCCGATCTCGAGCGTCTTGCCGAGCGAATCGCGACCGGCGCGCAGCGCCTCGATCATGCGCGCGACGACGTAGGGCTGCGAGATCGTCTGGGCAAAGCCGAGCGGCAGCGCGGTGTCCTCGTAGGCGCGTGAGGACAAGGCCTCCTCGACGAAAACGTGCCGGGGAACCGCGGCCAGCGCCGCCAGCACGCGTTCATCGACGATGCCTTTCTGGCGCAGGCGCTCGATCATGCGCACGCGCGTGCGCTGCGAGGTCATGCCGACGCCTTGCCTGGCAAGGTTCATTGCCGCAACCACGCGCGCACCAGCGGGAGTTGCGCGCTGTGCGTCAGATCGATCTGCAATGGCGTGATCGATACCTGATTGTTGTGCACGGCGTAGAAGTCCGTCCCTTCGCCGGCATCCTCGGCCTCGCCAGCCGCTCCGATCCAGAAAACCGTCTCCTGGCGTGGCGAAAGCGTGCGCACGACCGGTTCGGCCTTATGCCGCTTGCCCAGCCGGGTGACCACCAGTGCGCCCAATTGCGCATGCGGAACATCCGGCACATTGACGTTGAGCAACACCGGCTCACGCAGCGAGCGTTGCTGCAAACGGGCGACCAGTTCGCGCGCGACGCGCGCGGCGGTCGCAAAATTCTCGCCGCCACGGCTGCACAGGGAGATTGCCAGCGATGGAATGCCGAGCAGGAAGCCCTCGGTCGCCGCAGCAACGGTTCCCGAGTAGATCGTGTCGTCACCCATGTTGGCGCCGTTGTTGATTCCCGAAATGACCATGTCGGGCAGCTCGTCGAGCATGCCGGTAACCGCCAGGTGTACGCAGTCGGTCGGCGTGCCATTGACGTAGTAGAAACCGTTCGCCGCGCGTTTCAGCGACAAGGGCCGGTCGAGTGTCAGCGAATTGCTCGCGCCGCTGCGATCACGCTCGGGCGCGACGACGGTGACCTCGGCCACCTCGAGCAGGGCACGCGCCAGTTGTTCGATCCCCGGGGCAAAATAGCCGTCATCGTTGCAGAGCAGAATCCGCATATCGTTCCACGCGCAGACAAGCTGGCAGAGAGGCAAAAAAAACCGGCAGCTTGCCGGCCTGTGGATCATCGGCGGGCCGCCGCAGCGCGGCGCCAGGCGCCAGTCGGTAGAAAAACGGCGTCATGCCAAACCGGGCTTCATTATAACCGGCTGCAGCAAGCGCCGAAACCACCGCTGTCGGGCGGCGGCATTTCGGGTTATAATCGCGCCATGTCGGGGCGTGGCGCAGCCTGGTAGCGCACTTGCATGGGGTGCAAGGGGTCCCGAGTTCGAATCCCGGCGCCCCGACCAACTGCAGCAGAGACAAAGGCCACCTCAGCGTGGCCTTTGCTTTGTTCGCCCACCGGCTACCGCGGCCGGCGTCCTTGCCGCCCGCGCCCTACAGATTGCAGAAGGTCATCCCGAATTCGACATCCTGATCGCAATGGCGCGGTCGATGATCGCTGTCGGGACGGGTAAAGCGAATGTTCAGCGCGTACTTGTTGGCGCTGATCTCGGGAATGTAGGGATCGCTCAGCTTCATCGAGATGCGCACCATCTGCGACGAACTGCCGCCCAGCATCAACTGAAACGCGCCACCGGTCGCGACATGATTTTCCGGCCGCCCGCTCGCGCGCAACAGACGTAGAACGATGTTCAGCGCATCGCGCAAGGGCAACATCGGCTGCAGCCAAGCCAGCAGGGCTTCGCGGCGAAATCCCGGCGCCTGATGCAGCCAATAGTGGTAGGACGGCAAATCGAACTCGCAGACGCCACCGGGTATGCTCGCCCGGCTCTTGATGCTCATCAACCAGTCGTTGTCGCGCAGGTGCTGACCGATCTTTCCGGTCAGGCTGAGCAGCGCCGCCGAGGCGTGCTCGATTTCGTAAAGCGCGCCGGACAGCGCATCTTCAGAGATCTCCGGGTTGTTGCGAAAAGCCAGCAAGCTTTGCCGCTGTCGCTCGAGTTCCTGGATCAGGTCCATCTTCAGGTCGGCGCGGCCCGCGACATCGAGGATCTCGAACAGCGTCAGCAACACGACGTGATGTTCCTGCGCCCCATCGCGCTGCATGAAGCTGGCCACTTTCTGAAACAGATCCTCCAGACGCAACAGCGTGCGTATGCGTTCGTTGAAGGGATATTCGTAAGTAATCACACTGCCGCCAGCGTCAGGACCTGGGATTTTCGATAATTCTGAATCATTTGCCAGAAAACCTCAACGGTCAGCATGAAGTTTGGCTCGCGCCAGAACGCGATAAAGCCCGTGCAGACTATCAACTTGTGCGGGCAGATCGTCCATGCCGGCGCTGTTCAGCACCAGATCGTCGGCGATCTCGCGCCGCTTGCTGCGCGAAGCCTGGGTTGCCATGATGGCTTTCACCTCGGGTTCGGTCAGACCGCTGCGGGCCATGACGCGCGCTACCTGTATCGTTTCCTCACAATCGACGACCAGCACACGGTCGGTACGCTTGCGAAAGCTGCCTGTTTCGATCAGCAAGGGTACCGCCAGCAGCACGTACGGCGCGCTGGTCGGCGCCGTGCAGCGGGCTTCGCTATAGTCCCTGATCAGCGGATGGAGGATGGCTTCGAGCCTGGCCTTCGCGGTCGGGTCGGAGAAGGCGAGACGGCGCATCGCCGAGCGGTCCAGCCCACCGTCGGGGCGCACGACGATCGGCCCGAAGGCTGCCGCAATTGCCGTCATCGCCGCCCCATTCGGCGCGGTCAGTTCATGCGCAATCATGTCGGTATCGACGAGAGCGGCGCCGCGCTCGACAAACAACTCGGCGACGGTGCTCTTGCCGCTGCCGATGCCGCCCGTCAGACCGACGACGAAGGTCATGGCTGTCCTTCCTTGCCCTTGGCGCAGTCGGTCGGGTGCGCTTTGGGCAACAAGGCAAGCACCGCTTCGCGCAGCGTTTCGGCCTGCTCCTGCGGGCCGCGTATCTCAAACGAGTTAATCGTCTTGCCCTTGCGCTCACCCACCTTGGCCGACTTGACGCCCTTGGCGCGCAAGGCTTCGAGCCCGGCGTTGGCCGCCTCCTCGGTACGATACGTACCGAGCGATACGGCGTACTGGTTCGGCCCAGCGCCATGCAAGACGAAGAAATCCTGCACGCCAAGCTGTTGCAGTTCGGCCGTCTTGCGCGTGGCAGCCTCCTTGTTCTCGAGTGGCGGAACGAAGACCCAATAACCGGTGGTCTCCGCGCTCACCCGACGCGCTGCCTTGAAAGCAGGGAACTGCTCGCTGAGCAGGCGTTGCAGGTGCTCGGCGTCGGCGTTCGGCAAATCGCCCCAGACTTGGCAGGTTTCCGGCACGCGCGGCGCGTGGACGGCCGGCTGAACGTCGTCCTTGGTCGCCACACGCGCCGGTGGATCAGCGAAAACGGTCACCTTCACGCGTTCGGGCAGCACCTGCTGGTCAAGCCGTCCGGCGTCCGGGCTTTTCGCCGGAGCGATGAAGCTGCGCGCGAACAGCAAGGCGTTGCCCAGGACGAGAACGACGACGGCAAGGCGCAGCGCAAGGATCATGTGAGCTTCGGCAAGTGCGCGAGAGAGGCTCGAATGGCTTCAGCCGGATACTCGAAGTCCTCCAGTTCGCCGGCGAAGTAACGGTCGTAGGCTGCCATGTCGAAATGCCCATGACCGGTGAGGTTGAAAAAGATCGTCTTCGCTTCGCCACTCTCCCGGCAACAAATGGCTTCGTCGATCGCCGCTCGGATGGCGTGGTTCGACTCGGGCGCCGGAATGACGCCTTCGGCACGGGCAAAGAGAACGCCTGCCTCGAAAGTCGCCAGTTGCGTCACGGCCACCGCCTCGATCAGGCCTTCGTGGTAAAGCTGTGAGACGAGCGGCGAATCGCCGTGGTAGCGCAGCCCGCCGGCGTGAATCCCGGGCGGCATGAAATCGTGCCCGAGCGTGTACATCTTCATCAGCGGGGTGAAACCGGAAGCGTCACCAAAGTCGTAGGCATAGGTGCCTTTGGTCAGGGTCGGGCACGACGCCGGTTCGACCGCGACCAGGCGCGTCGGCCGGCCAGCGTGACCACCGGCGGCATTTTCGGCGACGAAGGGGAAAGCCACGCCAGCAAACGACGAACCGCCACCGCACGGCGCGAAGATGACATCCGGCCAGTCGCCCACCTTGACGAATTGCTGCTTCGCCTCCTGGCCGATGATCGTCTGGTGCAGCGCCACATGGTTGAGCACCGATCCCAGCGCATAGCTGGTATCGGCGCGCCCGGCGGCTTCCTCGACCGCCTCCGAAATCGCAATCCCGAGCGATCCCTGGTTGTCCGGGTCGCGCTGCAGGATGTCGCGCCCGGTCTGCGTCATCGGCGACGGGCTGGCAAAAACCTCGGCCCCCCAGGTCTGCATCATCGAGCGGCGGAATGGCTTCTGCTGGTAGCTCACCCTGACCATGTAGACGCGCACATCGATGCCGAACATCTGCCCGGCGAAGGCCATCGAGCAACCCCATTGGCCGGCTCCGGTCTCGGTCGTGATCCGCTTGATTCCCGCTTGCTGGTTGTAGAACGCCTGCGCAACCGCGGTGTTCGGCTTGTGCGAACCCGCCGGCGAAACGCCCTCGTATTTGTAATACATGCGGGCTGGCGTCGCCAGCGCTTCTTCGAGTCGACGCGCGCGGATCAGCGGCGAGGGACGCCATAGCCGATACACCTCGCGCACCGCAGGCGGAATCGGAATCCAGCGCTCCGCCGACATTTCCTGTTCGAGAATTGCCGGCGGAAAAATCACCCCCATCTGCTCGGGGGAGACGGGTTGACCATCCGGGCCGAGCGGCGGCAAGGGTGGATTCGGCATGTCGGCAACGACGTTGTACCAGTGGGTCGGGATCTCCGACTGTTCAAGCGTGATGCGGATCGATTCCACGCGGCCTCCGTTAATGATTGATATGGGGAAGAGTCTGGTCGGCAGAGAAATCGAGTATACCGCGAAGGCCGGCTCTCAATCACCGTCGCCAGCCGCGGCAAGGGTGTAGTCGCCGCGCTCGAGCTCGCGCTCGACGCTATGTCCTGGGGCAAACCCGGCAATCAGGCGCCGACACGCGGCGCGTGCGGCAATCGTGTTGTCGTGGCTGAAATTACAGACGTAGAGATCAAGCGTGACGGCGCCGTGTTCCGGCCAGGTGTGTACGGCGAGGTGTGACTCGGCGAGAATGACCGCACCGGTCGCACCGGCCGGGCCCTGATCACTGGCGAACTGATGGAAGACGAAGCCCACCGGCGTCAAGCCGGCTGCCGCACACGTGCTTAGACACAGATCCTGCAGCGTCGGTGCGTCGGCCAGCAGGCTCTCGGCGCAGCGGCACTCGTAGAGTTCAGCGATCAGGTGCACACCGCGCATGCCGGTGATCCGCGCACGCTGGCGCAATCAACCTCGAGGCTCGAAGTTGGTGCTCGTGCGGCTGACGAGTCCGTCCTGGTTGAAGTGGACGTTGAAAAACCAGTCCATGCCGGGCTCGGTCTTCGTTTTCCAGTCCCAGACCGTTTCGCCTTTCATCGGGAAGAAGCGCTGGTGTGCCGGCCGACCGAGCAGGCGACGCACTTCGTCCTTGCTCATGCCGGGAACGACCTGCCTGAAGTTGTCCTCGGTGAGCACCTGCTGAACTTCGCGCAGCACGTTGTTCGGGCCGATGAAGACCATGTAGTTGACGATGCCTTCTGGCGTACGCGGATACTCCCAGACGCGCGACCCATCCGGGTCACGCCATTCGAGGTCCGGTCTTCCCATGATGTTGCGGACTTCGTCGGCAGTGGTCACGCCCGGTCGGAGCTTGCCCAACTTATCCGCATCGCATGCCCCCAGCACCAGCGCGAAAGCCGCTGGAACCAGGAGCGCCGCAAGGAGTTTGGTCATCATCGTTTTCGTGCTCCACTCGTGGCAGGCGCGGTCGCTGCCGCCAGCGCGAAGTATAGCAACTGACGACGGTCAGACGTTGCTCCGCAACTGGTGCATCACCACCGCGAAAGCGCCGAGCAGCAGCAGGCCGCCCATACCGAGCGCCAGCGTCGTCGTCGAACCCCAGAGAGCAGGCGCGATCACACCGGCGGCAACGGCGTTGCAGCCCGATTGCAGGAAGGTCTGACAGGAAGCCGCCAAACCCCGTTGCTCGGGAAAAAGGTCGAGAGCAACCAGCGTCAGACTGGGCATGGCAAACGACATGCCGAAAGTGAAACCAAAGATCGGAATGACGCTCCACGGCAGCACGGGTGGCGCCAAGACATTCAGCAGCACGTTAGCCGCCGCGGCCAGCGCCATCGTCAGGTAGCCCAGAGCAATGCTGCGCGTTGCCGTAATGCGCTCGGCCAGGCGACCGGAGAGCCAGGCGCCGGCCATCAGGCCGCCCATTGCCGGACCGAACAGCCAGAGAAAACCGGTGACGGAGACGCCCAGGTGCTCGATCAGAAAGACCGGCGCCGAAAGGACGTAGATGAAGAATGCCGCGAAGTTGAGCGCCAGAGCGCCGCAAACCAGCAGGAACGACGGCGAGGTCAGGACCCGCCGGTAAGTCGCCAACAGATAGCCAACCTTCAGCGGTTGGCGTTGCTGCTGCGGCAGCGTTTCCGGAAGCAGCAGCCAGCAGATCAGCCAGAGCAGACCACTCAACAAGCTGAGAAAGACGAAAACCGAACGCCATCCGAACCACGCCTGCAGCCAGCCTCCGAGGACCGGCCCGAGCGCCGGCGCGAGGGCGAACATCATTGTCACCCGGGCGATCAGCCGACGCGCCGCTGAACCTTCATACAAGTCGCGGACGATCGCCCGGCAGACGACGATTCCAGCACCGGCAGTCATCCCCTGCAGCGCCCGCAGAACCCACAGGTGTTCGATCCGCTGAGCAAAAACGCAACCAAAGGAGGCCAGACCGAAAAGCGCCAAGGCAACCAGAATCACTCGTCGACGACCGACCGCATCGGAAATGGCGCCGTGCCACAGTGTCATCAAGGCGAACGGCACGAGGTACGCGGTCAGCGTTTGCTGCACTTCGACGGAAGTAGCGCCGAGCGAGCGGGCAATGTCGTTGAACGACGGCAGATAGGTATCGATGGAGAAAGGTCCGACGGAAGCCAACAATGCCAGAATGATGGCCATTCCTCGCGGTACCCTCAGGTTCAACGGATCTGGCAAGTTCGGTCCTTCGATAGACGACGGGTTTGCACGGGGTTCGCTGCCTGGGTTGCTGAAGACCCTTATATTTCTATTATATCGGCTATTTTAAACCTGACTAGAGGGATTGGAAGAATCTCCTTGGAACGATGGCGATTGCGGCCATTCATTCGCGCGTGAAACGGCGATACTGCACCGCTTCCGCGACGTGCGCAGCGCCGATCTGCGGACTGTCGGCCAGGTCGGCGACCGTTCGCGCCACCTTGAGCAAGCGATGATAAGCGCGCGCCGAAAGCTGGAAGCGGCTGATGGCGTGCTTCAGGAGCGCTCCGGCAGCCGCTTCGGGCTGGCAATAGCGGTCGATTTCCTTCACGCTCAGGCGACCGTTTTCCTTGCTCTGGCGCTCGATCTGCCGCGCATGGGCGCGCACCACACGCGCCCGGACGACCGCTGACGGCTCGCCGTCCGGCGCACTCTGCAGCACCTCGGCGGGCACTGCCGGAACTTCGATCTGCAGGTCGATGCGGTCGAGGAGCGGCCCGGAGATCCGGTTGCGGTAGCGCAAAACCTGCTCGACCGTACAGCGGCAACGCCCACCGGCGTCGCCCAGGTAGCCGCAGGGGCAGGGATTCATCGCCGCCACGAGCTGAAAGTAAGCGGGAAACTCGGCCTGCCGGGCGGCGCGCGAAATATGGATGCGACCGCTGTCGAGCGGCTCGCGCAAAGCTTCCAGCGTACGCCGATCGCATTCGCAGATTTCATCGAGGAAGAGCACCCCCTGGTGTGCGAGCGAGATCTCTCCCGGATGCGGGATACTGCCGCCCCCGACCAGAGCGGCTGACGATGCGGTGTGGTGCGGCGCCCGGAATGGACGCTGGCGAAACTGCTCGGGTCGAAACTGGCCGGCGAGCGACAATACGGCCGCCGATTCCAGTGCGGCCGCCAGCGTCATCGGCGGCAGCAGGCCGGGCAGCCGGCTGGCCAGCATCGACTTGCCGGTACCCGGCGGTCCCGCCAGGAGAATCGAATGCCCCCCGGCAGCAGCGATTTCGAGCGCGCGCTTGGCCAGCACCTGTCCACGCACATCGGCCAGATCCGGGTAGTTGCCGGCGTCGTCGGCGGACAGCGGATCGGCCGCGCATTCGCTCAGCGACGACTGCCCGGTGAGGTGGGCACAGACCTCGAGCAGGGTATTGCCGGCGAGGACACGCACCTGACCGGCCAGTGCGGCTTCGCGCGCACTCGCTGCCGGCAGCACGAAGCTGCGTCCGCGCCCGCCGGCAGCAAGAACCATCGCCAACGCGCCGCGCACCGGCCGCAGCTCACCGGAAAGCGAGAGTTCGCCGGCGAACTCGTAGCTCGCCAGCGACTGCGCGGGAATCTGTTGCGCCGCGGCCAGGATGGCGAGCGCGATCGGCAGATCGAAACGACCCGATTCCTTCGGCAGATCAGCCGGCGCCAGGTTGACCGTGATCCGCTTGCGCGGAAACTCGAAGCCCGAATTCTGCAGCGCTGCGCGGACGCGGTCACGCGCTTCCCTGACCTCGGTGTCGGGCAAGCCGACCAGCGTGACGTTCGGCAGACCGCTGGCCAGGTGCACCTCGACCGCAACCTCCGGCGCAGACAGCCCATCCAGAGCGCGGCTGTGAGCGATGGCGAGAGGCATCGGCGCAGGCTCGCGTCAAACGCTGAACGGTGGCGGCTGGCCAGGCAGGCCGCGCATGCGAGCGCTTCGCCGGATCAGGGCGTAGCGTCGGGCGGGGGTGTCTTCTCCAACTGATCGAGACGCGCTTCGAGCGCCTGCAGCTTCTCGCGCGTGCGCTGCAGCAGCCGGGTCTGGACATCGAACTCCTCACGACTGACCAGATCGAGCCGGGAAAAGAAGCTGGCAAGTAGCGCCCGCGCATTCTTCTCGACGTCGGCCGCCGGGCTGTTGGCCAGCAGACTGCTCAGGCGAGCGCCAAGTTGTTCGATGATCCTGGGGTCGAGCATGATGGTCACCGGGAGCATGGATGGTTTGCGGGGAGAGGCAGTTTAGCACAGCGCTGACCACTGCCGCCGACGGCACCCATTTGGTGCAGCCTCCATCGAGCCTGCGCCAGGGCAGTGCACGGCTGGGCGAGCAGCCCGGCGAACGATAAACAAGCTATTACTTTAACGCGTTTTGTACGGCTGGCACACAAAGTGCTTAGCGCTAGATTGCATTGGATTCATTTTTTTCAGGAGAGACTGGCCATGAAGAACCTCACACTGCTTGCCGCGCTGACGACAGCGCTGGCCGCACCGGGCATCGGGCACGCTGAAGACTCGGTTCCGCCCGCGAGCAGTCCGCATACGCTGACCGGCAACATCGGTCTGTTCAGCAGTTATCGCTTCCGCGGCATCGATCAGACCTTTGGCAAACCGGCGCTACAAGGCGGTTTCGATTATTCGCACAGCAGCGGCTGGTACGTCGGCAACTGGAATTCGAACGTGAATTCGGGCGCCGGCTTCCCTGACGGCAACCTGGAGATGGACTTCTACGGCGGCTACAAGGCGGCGTTCGGCGATTTCGCGCTGGACGCAGGCGCCATCTACTACTACTACCCGGGGTCACAGGCACGTGGTCTTGGTCCTGGCGCGGCTTCCGGCGCGGTCAGCAATCAGGAGCTGTACCTGGGTGCATCGTGGAAGTTTCTCTCGCTCAAGTACTTCTACGCGATCGACGATTACTTCTCGCTGCGCGCACTGAGCAGCGCCGGCGCCATCGACCGGAGCACCCGCGGCACGCAGTACCTCGACTTTTCGGCGAGCTTCGATCTCGGCGACGGATGGGGACTGAATGCGCATGTCGGTCGGCTTGATCTGGCGAATGTTCGCCGCGGTGACTACACCGACTGGAAGCTAGGCGTCAGCAAGGACTTCAACGGCTGGGTCGTGGCCGCGTCGTACATCGATACGAACGCCAGCGGAAGTTGTCGCAAGGGCGAGTTCTACTGCTTCACGAACTCGCTGTCCGACCACGGCGGCGTGCTCAGCAGCGGTTCGCACAGCAAGGACGCTGGTCGCGGCATCGTCGTCGTCTCGCTGACGCGCAACTTCTAGCGTGCAACAAACCTGACCGGGAAGCTTCGGCTTCCCCTTACGTGGAGAACAGAAATGAAATTGGTAACGGCCATCATCAAGCCCTTCAAGCTGGACGAAGTACGCGAAGCGCTGTCGGCGATCGGCGTGCAGGGCATCACGGTGACCGAGGTCAAGGGTTTCGGGCGCCAGAAGGGGCACACCGAACTCTATCGCGGAGCCGAGTACGTCGTCGACTTCCTGCCCAAGGTGAAGGTCGAAGCGGCGATTCGCGACGAGATGCTCGACGCCGCGATTGAAGCCATCGAGAAGTCCGCCAGCACCGGGAAGATCGGCGACGGAAAAATATTTGTCTCAACCATCGAAGAAGTCGTTCGCATACGCACCGGCGAAACCGGTGAAAGCGCCTTGTAAGGAGTCACCCATGAAACGTCTACTTGCCATTCTCGCCTTGCTCGGGGCAATCGGCGTCGCCGCCCCGGCCGCGGCTGAAGAGAAGCCGGCAGCCGCAATGCCGGTAAGCGGCGCCGTCGCCGGTGCCGAATCCGTGTCCGCTGCCGCCGCACCCGGTGCGCCAGGCGCACCAGCCGCAGCCGCCAGTTCACCGGCGGCGCCGGCCGCGACACCCACACCGCAGGCCAACAAGGGCGACAACGCCTGGGTCATGATCAGCGCGGCGTTCGTCATCCTGATGTCCATCCCCGGCCTGGCCCTGTTCTACGGTGGTCTGGTGCGCAGCAAGAACATGCTCTCGGTGCTGATGCAGGTCTTCGTCACCTTCTCGCTGATCAGCATCCTTTGGGTAGCCTACGGGTATTCGCTGGCCTTTACCGAAGGAAATGGCTTCTTCGGCGTCTTCGACAAAACCTTCCTGAAAGGGATTACCGTCGACTCGGTCGCCGCAACCTTCTCCAAGGGAGTGGTCGTCTCCGAGCTCGCCTACGTGATCTTTCAGGGCGCCTTTGCCGCCATTACCTGTGGCCTGATCGTCGGCGCCTTCGCTGAACGCGCCCGATTCTCGGCGATCCTGGTCTTCATGGTCATCTGGTTCACGCTCTCCTACCTGCCGATGGCGCACATGGTGTGGTACTGGGCTGGCCCCGATGCCTACGTCGACGCAGCCGCTGGCGAGGCTGCCGGCAAGACGGCCGGTTTCCTGTTCCAGAAAGGAGCGCTCGACTTCGCCGGCGGAACCGTGGTGCATATCAATGCCGCGATCGCCGGCCTGGTCGGAGCGATCGTCATCGGCAAACGAATCGGCTATGGACGCGAGTCGATGGCGCCGCACAGCCTCACCTTCACCATGATCGGCGCTTCGCTGCTCTGGTTCGGCTGGTTCGGCTTCAACGCCGGCTCAGCCCTGGAAGCCAACGGAAGCGCTGCGCTGGCGATGGTCAATACGTGGGCGGCGACGGCGTGCGCGGCGCTCTCCTGGATGCTCGCCGAATGGCTGCTGAAAGGTAAACCTTCGATGTTGGGTGCCGCTTCGGGGGCAGTCTCGGGTCTGGTGGCGATCACCCCGGCCGCCGGTTTCGTCGGTCCCCTGGGCGCCATCGCGATCGGCCTTCTGGCAGGCTTCATCTGCCTGTGGGGAGTCAATGGCCTGAAGCGAATGATCGGCGCAGACGATTCGCTCGATGTTTTCGGCGTGCATGGCGTCGGCGGAGTCCTCGGTGCGCTGCTCACCGGCATCTTTGCCGCACCCTCGCTCGGTGGCACAGGCGTCTATGACTACGTGGCCAACAAAGTTGGGGAGTACGACATGGGCGCGCAATTGATCAGTCAGTTCTGGGGCGTCGGGACCGTCATCGTCTGGTCGGGAGTCGTTTCCTTCGTCACCTTCAAACTGGTCGACCTGATCATCGGCTTGCGCGTTCCGGAAGAAGAGGAGCGCGAAGGTCTCGACATCACCTCGCACGGCGAATCGGCTTATCACTACTGAATCCATCTCGGGCGGCAATCGCCCAGACCGTTTGGGGCGCCCACGTGGCGCCCCTCTTTTTCCTGTAACAAACTGTTTCGTCTGTCGGACGAAGCTGGCTGTCGGACGTTAGTCGTTGCAGTCGCCGGTTTCGGCGTCGCCCAACGAGTCCATCAGCCATGACCCTCATCCGCGACCATCTGCGCCTCTGGCGCCAAAGCTTTCTTCTTCTGATCCTTGCACTGCTGGCCGCGGCGGCCGGCGCCGACCCCGCCGGTCGCGTCGGGCGAATCGCCTGGTTGTCCGGTTCCGTCCATCTGCATCGTGCCGACAGCGGAGAATCGACCGCGGTCGAGCGCAATTGGCCAGTCAGCAGCGGCGACCTGCTATCGACCGCCACCGGCGCGCGCGCCGAGGTGCAGATCGGCTCGGCCGTGCTGCGCCTCGACTCCGACAGCGTACTCGAGTTCGCCCAGGTGGACGATCATGCCGTCCGCCTACGCCTGCTCGACGGCCGCTTCAGCGCTCGCCTGCCGTTTGCCGAGTCGGCGCGCGAGTACGAACTGGCGGTCTACGACCAGCGCTTCAAGGTGCGCGACGCCGGCCACTACCGTCTGGATGCGGATCGACAGAAGCGTGCGGTCACCGTTTACTCCGGCCGGCTCGCCGCGACAACACGCGGACGCGGGCTGGAAATCGGCGCTGGGCAACGTCTCGTTTTTGTCGACGACGGCCTTGCGAATTACCGGATCAGCGCGCCTGAGGACGACGAGTTCACCGCCTGGAACGTCATGCGCGAGCGCCAGGCGAGTGCTCGGCTGCTGCCCTACGTATCGAACGAGATGACCGGCGCCGCCGACCTGGCAGCCTACGGCTCGTGGACCGAACACGCCGAGTACGGCGCCATCTGGTACCCACGGACAGTTCCTGCCGACTGGGCACCTTACCGCACCGGCCGCTGGATTTGGGTGGCTCCCTGGGGCTGGACTTGGGTAGGCGATGAGCCCTGGGGCTTCGCGCCTTTTCACTACGGCCGCTGGGTGTTCCTGAACGGCGCCTGGGGCTGGGTGCCAGGCCGCCGAGTAGCCAGGCCGGTCTACGCACCGGCGCTCGTCGCCTGGGTCGGTGCGCCAGCTGGCGGTGCGCGCGGCAGCGCACCACCGGCAATTGGCTGGTTCCCGCTGGCTCCGCGCGAGGTCTACGTCCCCGCCTATCGCGCCAGTGAGGGACACTTCCGGCAGATCAACCACGCGCACCTCGCGCGCGTCCCGGCGCTCGCAGACCTCACGCGCCAGCCGCGGGCTTTCACCGAGCAGACGGGCTATGCACATCGCACCTCACCGCACGCAGTGACCATGGCCCACGGCGATGTGTTTACCGAACGCCGACATGTTGGCGAAGGACTGCCCGGCCAGCGCGAACGCAACGACATCCTGCGCGGTCCAGTACATGTTCGACCACCGCTAGGCGCGCCAGCACCAGCAGCCAACTATCGGCAGTTCGAAAACGATCCACCCGGACCAAACCGGCGCTGGCCGGCCAGGCCCGAGAGCGCGATCGATGGCGCACGAAGTGAACGGCGCCTGCCGCAAATCGACGCCTTCGACCGCCCCCCGCATCCGATCCCCAGACCCGCGTCGGTGGGCACCCCGCCATCGCCTCAGCCGCCCCCGGCGGCAACGGTAGCCGCTCCACCCGCAGCCGTGAGCAGGCAGCTAGACCCGCGGCCGCAGCCAGGGTCGCCCGGCGTACCCGCGTTTGCCGGGGAGCGCGCGGAACATGGCGCCGCACGGGGTCCGATGCCGATCGCGCCCGCCACGGTGACCCCGGTCAGACCGCTGGCGCCGCCGTCCATGGAAAGGCAACCGATCGACGCGATGCGCCCACCGCCAGTCCTACGCGACGGCCGGGAAGCGCGACACGAGCGCCGCGACGACTTGCGCGCCGCCCCTTTGGCGACGCCGCCGGCAACCACGGCAGTGCAACGCCCGGTCGAACGTCCGCCCGTCGACTTCGTGCGCCCGGCCGCTCCGGCCAAGCTTGAGCGGCACGAAGAGCGCGGCGAACGGCAGGCTCAGGAACGACGCCGTGTGCCCGCCGAACGTCCAGACCAGTGGGATGATTCGATTCGCCGGCAGACGCATTAGGCCGGACCTGACAGACACCTCATCAGCGTCTGCCGGTGGCCAGCTGCCGCCTCGGCGGCAGCCAAGCGTGTCCCGCTTCTTCGCGGCGCAACGGGGCGACCGAATGGACTTGGGGCGATGTACGGGACTCGAACCCGTGACTCCTGGAATCACAATCCAGTGCTCTACCAACTGAGCTAACACCGCCGCTTTTTCTGTGGCGCGCCCGGCGAGACTCGAACTCACGACCCCCGGCTTAGAAGGCCGGTGCTCTATCCGGTTGAGCTACGGGCGCAAGCGCGAACGCTCGTGCGATCCATCCGCAACGCCCCAACAGCCAGCAGTTGATGCACTCAAGACTGGTCGGGGCGGTGGGATTCGAACTCACGACCCTCTGCTCCCAAAGCAGATACGCTACCAGGCTGCGCTACGCCCCGAGAAGCGTGCCATTCTACAGTTCCGCGCATGGGCGGTCAATCGTGTGAGTGAAGAAGGGGTGCAAGCGAAGGTGCGACCCGCGCCGGGGTGGTTGGCGTTGGCCTGGGTGCAAACAAAGTTCGACTGGCGCTGGGTGTCTGCCGTGCCAACCCAGCGTGGGGCAGCTATTGGCAGTCCAGAGCCAACAGGCGGCCTGATCCACCGCTGCTCTTCCGATTGCATCCCGGGTCGCACTTTCGATTGCACCCACTGGGAACGCACGCTTGACCGGGGCAAACCGATCGCCCTATAATCGATTCGGCATAGGTGATGTAGCTCAGTCGGTTAGAGCGATGGATTCATAACCCATAGGTCGGTGGTTCAATTCCACCCATCACCACCAAGAGAATAATGGATTGGCCTGACGAAAGAGTTTCGTGTTCTCCTTGTGGCCTTCGTTTAGCCACCATGTAGCCAAGTTCAGGCAATCCAGCTCGACGCCAGAGACAAAGGACCCGGCACTTCGCCGTGTCTGATTCTGGCCCCAATCCATCCAGCGCCTCCGCAGTCGCATGTCATAGCGCCGTGAGGCCAAGAAACCCGAGCCGAACGCGCTCGCACCAAACGGCGCGTTTGCGCTACAGGCGCAAGCTGGTCTTGCTCTCGTCGGCCGCATCGCGGCGAAGTGCTTGAGGACGACTATCTTCAGGAGCGAGAGATTCTGGAGGTCGTTATCCTTGCGCAGGGCGCTGGCGTCCTCGTCAAAGATGACATCGAGAATCGAGTGAAGCCTGTGGCAAATAGGCCGGAGGACGTGCTCCCTGGTCAACACCGATTGAAAAGAGCGGATACACCCCTAATGAGAGGTGGCCCCGGAATGTCGGGCAGGAAGATACGTTCCAGCCTTGTCCCAGCAAACGCTGCCGGCGCTTGTCCACCGCTTCCCGTCTGCAGTTCTACTCGCCGCGCTGAACGAGCGCTGCCCACAGCCGCTCAGCTAGTGCGCGATCGACCACGAGCGACATGCCCTTGATGTTGCCCTCGGTAGTTCCGGCGCCAGCCATCGCTTGCTGCCAGTCTTCGAGCATACCTGGCCGGGCGACGAGTCGGATCGGTGCCAGTTGGTGCAGCTCGCGCGCAACCCGATAATGCGGCGAACAGTGCAGAAACGCATCGACGGCGTCCGCCAGGTGCGGCGTCGGCGCATCGCAGAAGAGCGCGTAGAAGGGCGGGTCAGCGCTCGCCACCGGGCAGAGCGCGAGCAGCCGATGGTCCGTTTGCAGGCTCTGGAGGGCGCTGCGTACCAGTTCTTCGGAGAGCTTTTCGCCAACCAGATCGACGACGCCACCGCTTCGCCCCTGGAAGCGCAGGCACGGCGTCGCGCGAAAAAATCCGGCCACGGCAACCTGGTCGTGCATGCGGTAGCGCAGGAAGCCGCCGGCCTGCGTCAGCACCAGTTCGCCTTGATCGCCGAGGCGCCACTGCGCCAATGGCAACAGGCGTCCGTCGGGCTGCAGCAATTCGAGGTAGACGTCGTCGACCAGCGGCACCGGTGCAGGCGCACCGACGATCGGCACGGTGATGGCTGCCTCGGTCGCCAGCAGGCCCTTGCCCTGCAGCCAGACACGCGGAAACAGTCGACCCAGCCTGGCCGCGGGGCCAGCCGCTTCGGCGTCGGTCCAGCAGGAGATCAGCGCCAAGTGCGGCCAGACGGTATGCCAACCCTGTTCCGCGGCACGCGCCACGTCTCCGATGCGCTGTGCGGTGAGCCGCCGGAAGCGAAAACGAAGGCCAGCCCGCCGGATCTCGCCCGCGCGCAACTCGTCAGTCAGGCGCGGCAGATGCCGGCTGGCGTGCTCGAGCAGGACGAACCAGTAGGTCGGATTCCACACCGATACGACTTCAAGATCGCTCGCCGCCAAAAGGTAGGCGACGACGACATCCTTGAAATCGTCGGCTCCCGACAAGCCGAGCACCCGGCCCGGCACGGCGAGAAACGGGCGCAGCAGAAGGCCGACGTGCGTTGCCAGATAGTCGGTATCGAGCGCCGTACCAAGTGACACGCCGCCGCCGGCGCGACGCTGCCCGAGCAATGGCGGCGAGACGCTCATGAAGGCGCGCCCGCTGTGCAGACGCAGCCCGGATTGCAGGAGATCGTAGGCCCAGATGCGGAACATTCGGTCGAAAGCCGCGCGCATCGCCGTGTCGTAGGGAATGTATTTCGCCGGCCCGCCGCTGCCCGAGGTCCGCTCGTACAGGCGCGGTCGCTCGGGCGAGAAATGATGGCTGCCAGTGGCGATGTCACTTTCGATCAAGGCGCGCAGACTGGCGTAGTCGGTCGGCTGGAGGCGCTCGAAGGCGGTCTCCGGCGCCGCCCCGGCCAACCCTTGCGCCTGCCCGAAGCGGCTACGCGCCGAGCGCGCGAGGAGGCGACGCAAGGTCCGCTCCTGCGCCGCGGTCGGGTCGTCCAGACTCTCCTGGAACGACCGCCAGGCCGGGCCGGCGAGCCCGCGCAACAGGCGCAAGGCGCCCGGCAACAGCCAGCTCACGCGTCCTCGCGCGGGCGCGCTCCGCCCGCCCAGCGTTCGCTGCACACCGGCAACTGCTCGCCCGGCGCCACCTCGGCGCCCGGACCGCAGCGCGAGTAGGCACCGACCAGCGCGCCTGGCCCGATGCGCACACGCCGCAGCAGAACGCGCAGTTCGCCGCTCGGACGCCGCGCGACGACATGGGCGTAGAGGCCGACGCGGTGCCCGATCACCGCGTGATCGCCGATGTCGACGAAGCCCCGGTCGCTGATGTCGACCTGCGGCGTCCAATGGACGCCCTTGCCGACCCGCGCGCCCCATGCTCGCAACCAGACACCGTAGAGCCCAGGAATCAGGCGTAGCGCCGACTCCAGTTGCGGAAAGGCAGCGTAAGGCAACTGGAACATGTGACCACCCCACCAGGGAACGTACACGTCCGGCCGATCGAGGCGTGCGCAGCCTTCGGCAATGGGCCAGAGCGCCTGGTGCAGACGGTAGCAGGCCACCGGCACGACGTACAGGTGAGCAAGCAGCGCCGCGCCACGCGCCCAGTCCGGCGCAAGCATCAGCCAGACGGCGAGCGCGATAGCGCCGGCAACGAAGAGCGTGGGGAAGCAGGCGAACAGGCGGCTGCGCAGCGTCACACGAAGAACTCGATGTCGAAAGTCTTGTCGGGCAGACACTGCGGGTCGTCGCCACGCGCAATCGCACGCCGGATGTCCTCTACGCAAAGGTGGATCAGATCGGGCGGCGAGACGCTGAAACGCCGCCCGTGCGCGGCGATGACTTCCCCCTGTTCGGCGAGGATGGCCAGATCCTGATCGATCACTTTCTGGCCGGCGCGGCGTACGAAGGGCGCGGCAAAACGCGTGAAGCGGCCAAAGCGATAGGCCAGATCGGTGTAGACCAGCGTATTACGTTCGTCGATCGGCACCGCCTGCGAGGTGATGACGAAGCCATAGCCCTTGCTCAACCGGTAGCGCACGCAAGTGATGTTCGGCCGAATGTAGTTGTCCTCGTGCTCGACGGGTGTCCGCCGCGGGTTGAGAAACCATGTCCATGGCCCAAGATTGCTTTGTTCGCCACGATAGCGCACATGCACACGTCCGGCGCTGCGCACGACGGTCGCCTGGATTCTCTCGCCCCGGCTGTCACGGAAGACGCCACGGTGCACGAAAGCCGTATGCGGAACGTCGATGAAATTCTCGATGCAGTCGGCGACGTTGCCGGCAAAGCGGTTTACCAGCCGGACGTGCCCCCAGCCGGGCTCGTTCCAGTGCGGCATCGGTAGCGGGGCAGCGTCGCCGAGTGCGCCGCTTTCCGGATCGAGCCGCACATAAACGTAGCCGTCGCACTCGCACGAGGCAAAGGGCAGCGAGCGCCGCGGCCGGCGGCGCCCTTCGTCGCTGCCGGCCGAAGGAACGCGGCAGACCCGCCCGCTGCCGTCATAGCACCAGCCGTGATAGCCGCACTGCAGAACACCGCCGCTGATCCGGCCGCTCGACAGGCGCGCCAGCCGGTGCAGGCAGCGATCCGGCATGGCCACCGGCTGGCCGTCGTGCTGGCGCCAGACGACGATCGACTCGCCGAGAACGACGGCCGCCAGCGGAGCGTCGCGCAAGTCGTCCGACTGCGCGACGACATACCAGTATTTCCTGAATGCGTTCATCTGCGGCGCATTGTAGTATGCACACCTGCCTGCCGGAATGGCACAACCCCGATGGACGAGCCCGTTGCTCGATGACTGATACCCACTTTCTGTTCTGGGCGGCGGCGCCCGCTCTGACGTTCGCCGTGCTGACGCTGCTGGAAGCCTGGCGGCCGCGGCCGGGCTGCGCCTGGTCGCGCGACGACTGGATCCTGAACGGCAGCGGCCTGCTCATCCAGGGCACTGTGATCCCGCTCGCTTCACTGGCGATCGGCGATTCCCTCGGCCGATGGCTGCAGCCGATCGACTGCATGCTGCCAGGCTCGGCCGCCGCTTTCCTGACCAGCTTCTGCCTGCTCGACCTGCTCTACTACTGGCAGCATCGCTGGTTCCATGGCCAAGGCTGGCCAGTGCACCGGGCACACCACGGCGCCCGGCGACTGGCCGCGTGGGCTTGCGCACGCAATTCGCTGCTCGCCCACCCGCTCTTCGTCTATCTCGTCCCCAGCGCGCTGCTCGCGCTCGTCTGCCACGACAAGGCAGCGTTCTTCGCCGGCGCCATGCTCACCGCCAGCCTCGATCTCTGGCGCCATAGTTCGATTCGCTGGCCGGCCACGCTCGCGACCGCCAATCGCCTGCTCGCCTGGGTGCTGATCACGCCGCAAGCGCACCACTGGCACCATCAGGAAGGCGCGCCGCGGTGCAACTTCGGGGCTAATCTATCGCTCTGGGACCGCCTTTTCGGAACCTACTTCGCGGCCGACGACTACCCGCAGCATTACGGCATTGACTGCCGGCAGAACGCCCTCGAACAGTTGCTTGCGCCTTGCCGCCTCACATGGAGAAGCTGAGATGCATCGAGGCCTTGCCCAGGCGACGCCACACTCCCTGCTCGACGACGCGCGGATTGTCAGGCAGGTCGAGCTCAACCTCAAACGCAATACAGCGCAGGACGCCAGCGAAGCGATCGAGGCGGCCGTCGCCGCGTATTGCCTGAGCGATTGCCGGTCGAGCCTGTGGAACCCGGAGACTTTTTCTCTCCTCTGGGGAACGGCGCTGTGGAATGAAGCGTCGCCCGTCCAACGCGTGCTGCTCAACCAGTTGTACTGGGTCGCGTACTACAGCCAGATCGTCTCGGCCGAAATCGCGACGATCTTCCTCAACCATGTCGCGGCCGTCGGGCTTTATGCGATCGAGGATTTTCGCCCGGTCTGCGACAACCTGGATCTCGAGACGCGCCAGGAGCGCGTCCATATCCACGCCTTCAAGACGATCGGCGAAGACTTCGAGCATCGCCTGTTCGGCCGCCGCATCTTCACCTATCCGATGCGTCATCCCTTCACCGAAACGATGATCTTTGCCGATTCAAACCGCTTCCAAACCTGGTGGAAGAGCGTCCAGTTGCGCGCCTTCACCGCGATGGCCGGCAGCCCCTTCCTGGGCAGCCAGTACCTGCTGATCCGCGGCCTGCGCACGCTCAACGGCAAGATCGTCCAGCACAAGCTGAGCCAGTTCTTCGCAAACCACGCCGAGCGCGAACGCGCGCCCATCCCCGCCGCAATCAGTTGGCATCACTTCTCGGACGAAAGCTTCCACTTCAACACCTCGCGCATCGTCGGTCTCGAAGTGCCGCGCGTACTTCCAGCGCCCAGCGCCTTCGAGCGCTGGGTGGTGAATCGTGGCGTGGCTGGCTGCCAGCTCGACCACTACCATTTCTCGGTTGCGGTCAACGGAATTTTCTGGTTCGACCCGGCGCTCTTCGCGGCGACCTACCTGCTCCTGCGCTCGCCCTCGTTCGCCCTCGATCATGCCGGCGCCTTGCGCATGCTCGAACGCTGCTACTGCGAGGACTCCGACGGTGTGCAGGCGGCCGCGCGAACGCATGCCGAAGCGGTGGAATCGTATCGCCGCTTCGTCGAGCCAGTCACCTGGCTGTCGGCGGCGAACCGGGAAATGCGGCACATGGCCGGCAATGGCGTCGACCGCTACCTGCAGACGAATCGCCGCGCCTTTGCCCGCTTCCAGCACCGCGCATCGGCGCTGAAGGATCAGCCGCAGCTTGCCCCGGCTGATCTGGCCGGCTCGTCGGCATGAAGCGCCACACGATCTCCTTCCCCGGCACCTCGTTTCCGGATGTCGAGGTTCCCGCTGACGACTTCCTTTCGCTGCACCTGACTGCCACCAACTCCCCACTGCTTTTCGGCTGCCGGGCCGGGCTTTGCGGTACCTGCCTGATCGAAGTCGTCGCGCACGATCGCTCCTCCGATTTGGCTGTTTCGGCTGAGGAGCGCGAGGCGCTGGCGCTTTACGCGCCGGATCGGCCGGGTGCGCGCCTGGCGTGTCAGGTACGCGCCAGCGGACCGATGGCTGTCCGCCGGTTGGTCGTCTAGCCAATCCCTCGGCGTCGGCGGCGGCCGACGAAGAAACCGATCACCAGACCGAGCAGCAGACAGCCGATCGAGGCGCCCACCAGCGCGCGCAGCAAACCCGTCTTGAGCGCCTCGATCACCGGATTGTCGAGCACGTTGGCCGACAGGTGCAGCCTGACCAGCTTCCAGATCCCGTCCTCGCGGGCGACGACGGCCGTCCACAGCGTCGTCATCTCACGCACATCGCCGTCACGAAAATGGTAGGTGTCGTTCGACACGCCCTGCACCAGACCGACGTCATCGCGCAGGAAGTGCGTCAGTTCGTCGGCGACTGGCCGCGCGACGATGCGATCGAGCGATCGACGATCGCCCTTGAGCAAGCCACGCCAATAGGCGCGAAATTCTTCGATCGTCGTGAACTTCCGGTGATCCACCGTCACCACAGCGAAATCCTGGTGGAGCAGGCGACTCAGTTCGTCGAATTCGCCCGTATTGAGCGCCTCGGCGCCGACGCGCAGGATCGCCCGCAGTGCCTCATGATCGGCGTCCCGGTCCGCGGCGACGACCGGCGAAGCCGGCAGCCAGACGGCAAGCACGCAACAGATCGCACGCAAGATTCGCCACATGGCAGTCACCTTTCCAGGCGAGGCGCCTTCCGACGCCGGCAGGCGCTTACCCGGTGGTCCGGCCAGCCAGATGGTCGATCAACGAGACGTACTGCTGCATCGCATCCGCTGCCGCGGTACCCTGCAGACTTGCCCAGGCGTCGTACTTGGCTCGTCCCACCATGTCGGTGAAACCTGGCCGGCGGCCGGCGACATCGCCGTCGGTCGCCTGCTTGTACAGCGCATAGAGCTTGAGCAGGGTATTGTTGTCGGGCCGTTCAGGCAAGGATCTGGAGGCAGCGACGGCGGCTTCGAATCGGGATTGCAACTCGCTCATTGGCATTTCGTCCTGTACGGGTCGCGCAAGCGACCTGCCCATCGGCGCCCAAACGCTGTCCTGCTCACATGGATGGGCGCGAATCGGCTGGAAAAGACGGTCATTGCCTGTTCCGGCGGTGGATGGGAGAAGCAATGACGGTCGGCTCGATGGTCCGGTCAGACCGGACGCACAGCAATTATAGGGGATGATTCGTCACCGCTTGCCCTCGTGGAGTGCCGATCAGGAAGGAGCGGCTGCGCCTGACGCCGTTTGCTGCGCGCCGGTTTCTGACACGGGGCACGACGGCGCGCTCCCGACGAGCGCGTGGATCGCGCAGCAATCGCGCTGCTGGCGGCCGGCCGCCGTCAGTCTTCCGCCGCCAAAGCCTCACGGACACTCTGACGACGGGCGACACGATCGTGAAAGGCAAGTAGCACCGGCCAGCGCTCAAGTTCGATGTCCACCGCACTGCTCCAGTTCAGGACAGTAAACAGGTAGCCATCAGCGACCGAAAACTGCTCGCCGAGCAAGTACGGCTGGTCGGCGAGATGCGCGGCAACATAGCTCAGCCGAGCGACGATCTGCTCCCGCACCAGCCGCTTGTAGTCCGCCGGGGTTTCCGCCCTGAACAGCGGAACGAAAGCCTTGTGCAGTTCGCTGCTGACGAAACCCAGCCACTCCTGCAAGCGGTAGCGTTCCAGCGTGTAGGGACGCGGCGCCAGACCGCTCTCCGGGATGCGATCGGCGATGTACTGAACGATCGCTGAGACCTCGGTGAGCAACACGCCGTCTTCGAGTTCGAGGGCGGGGACATAGCCCTTTGGATTGATTGCCACGAAATCCCTGCCGTCGGCCAGCGTACGTCGGTGGAGGTCGACGCGCACCAGGTCGAAATCAAGACCGACCTCGCGCAGGGCGATGTGCGGTGCCAGCGAACACGTACCGGGGGCGTAGTAGAGCTTCACTTCGAGGCTGCCCGGAACCGACTGCAGCGTCGGCAGCGGTTTCTGATCGACATCAGCCGACCACGGCAGCCGCGTGACTTCAACCTTGAGAAAGCCGTTGTTGTTGCCGTAGGAAAACGCCGAATCATTGGCGAAGAAGTAGAGGAAACCTGGCTCGAGGATTTCGATTTCGCTACCGTTGGGCGTCGGGATGAGGCTGCTTTCGTCATCGATGCGCGCCACGCCGCTGATCGCGCTTTCAATCAACCCGGCGAACATGTTGTCGGAATCCGGGTTGTTGGCTTCCAGATCCGGCCGCGGATGAATCGCTGCGACCAAAGAAAACCACGGCCGCTCCTCGACCCGACGGCTTCCTTCCGCCAGTTGCAGCAACCACGCTTTCGACTCGTAGCCGTCAGCGCCGGCGGGTGTTCCCTTGTCTATCCACTCACCGCTCGCCTCGATGCGGTACTTCTCGCCCACCTCGACTTCGACCCCGGACGCATTCCACCATTTGTCGGCATAGACCGGGAACCGCGTCGAGCCGTCGATCGGCAGCTTACGGAATGGCAGCGCTTCCCGTTCCGCGTCCACGACTTCCTCCAGCCGCAGCTCGTCCTCGACATAGAACGAGGCGCAGGCCGGAAAATGCGCTAGCGCCTTCGGCCGATAATCGGCCCGCTCGCTCAACCGCTGCAGAACGCTGGGGTGCAGTTCGGCATCCTCGGGAATCCTGCGTTCCTTGCTCGGCCGCATACGCCAGACCGCCGCGCGCGTTTCGTCGTGCCGATCCGCCAGACAATCCGGCGCCAGCGCCTGGCTGAGCCGGCCAGGCAAGAGCTGCAGACCGGCGTCGAGCGCGTTGACTTCTTCCATCATCCATTCGAGCGCAATGTCCGACAGGCCGCAGTTGGCGTAGCCACCACCAACATCGGCGTGCGCCCCGGCAAACCACACCTGTCTGATCCCCTCACGTTCGACCCACGGTGTCGGGATGAAGTCCAGACGCTCTTCGTCGATGGCCAAAGCCTGCCGGGCAAACTCGATGCGCGGACTGAGTTCGCGGTCGGCAAAGCGTAAATAGTCGAGTTCGTCCCGATCGGCCAGGCGCATGCCGTTGAACAGCGGCACGCCGTATTCGCCGACTGTCTCCCAGACACCGATCATGCGGATCGGCGTTTCGTCGTGGTGCCGCCAGAAGCGCCCGCCACGCTTCATGCCGCGCCCGTCCTTGTAGTCCAGCCAGACTTTCTCGGCCAGATCGGCCGCACTGTCGTCCTGTGCATCGACGCCGGGGATCAGCCCGGAACGGGCAATGAACGCCCCCAGGCTGCGCGCTGCCCAGGCGCCACGCGAGAAACCGAACAACCAGATCTTGTCGCCGCGCTGATAGACCTGCGAAACCAGGACGTAGGCGTCGATCATGCAGTCGTGCAGACCGATTCCCTGCGTACCGCCGAGCAGCCCCTGCGAGCGTCCGCCGCTGCCTATGCTTTCCAGGTAGAAGGCCGTCACCTGCGCGTCGTGCTTGACCAGGTGCGAACGGATAGGTCCGCGTTCTTCGACCTGCCGCTCGTCGCCCGGCAGCATCTGAAACAGCCGATAGACGTTGGTCTGCTCGACGGGATCGTTCCAGGTGCCATCCATGCAAACAACGATCTGTCTGCTCATTGCTCCTCCTTATTCTCGCCACGGTGCTGGGCTACCCGCAAGCGCCCTGCCCCAGCGCGCAGCTCTAAACCGATAAGCATACTGCGCGCGACGAGATCTTCACAACTGCTGCCTAGTCGACGATGGCCGTGTGCTCGGCTAGCAAGCGCAACACCGTGTCGAGGCGCGCGCGCTCGCGCACCCGGCCATCGCGTGTCTTGAAGCTGCTGCGCTCTTCGATCTGCGGATAGACCACCAGATTGACCGTAACGTCGCCGCTCAGCATGGTCAGAACCGCCTCGGCGCGCTCGCTGCGCGGCCGGCTGTGGCGAAACGCCACTCGCTCGTTGAGCAGAAAGACCTCGACGTCCTTGGCACTGTCGACGAAGAGCTGGAGATCGATTTCCGCATGACGACCAGCCAGGCCGCTCAGGACGGGCCCGGTCAGATAGGGGTTGAAGCGCTCGACGAGGCGCATCAGACGCACTGCCGTGCGCAGCAGTTCGAGCGTTCTCGCGCGCTGCTCGTCGTCCTGAAAGAGGCGCTGATACGCGCGCAATTCGTCCTCGACCTCGCTGTCGTCGGGCAAGCCTGTGTTCTCGGGCAGGCCAAGCTGGCGAGCGGCCTTGCGTTTGGCGAGTGCGCAGTCGCTCAGGCCATCCTCGGCCATCAGGCGCGCGGCCAGGGCGGCGATGCGGCGCGGGGCGCCACTGCGGCGGCGCTCGGTTGGGCGGTGCATGGCGGCGTCGAAGGAGAAGCGGGGGAGTGCCATTACCAGCGGGAAAGACAAAAGGACACGCCGACCGGAGTACAATCGCGCGTCCCACAGCCCCATTCTACCTGGATTCGGCATATGCACATTCACATTCTCGGCATCGGCGGCACCTTCATGGGCGGCGTCGCACAATTGGCGCGCGCCGCCGGGCATCGCGTGACCGGCTGCGATAGCGACCTCTATCCGCCGATGAATCAACAACTTGCGGCGGCAGAGATCGAGGTCGTCGAAGGTTACGATGCGGCGCAGACCTCATTCGAACCCGATTGCTACCTCGTCGGCAACGCCATTTCGCGCGGCAACCCGCTGCTCGAGACTATCCTCGACCGCGCACTGCCATTCACCTCGGGCCCGCAATGGCTGGCTGAGCACATTCTGCGCGGGCGTTGGGTGCTAGCCGTGGCAGGCACCCACGGGAAGACGACGACCTCAGCGATGCTGGCGTGGATACTCGAGCACGCCGGGCTGAATCCGGGCTTCCTGATCGGCGGTGTGCCGATGAACTTCGGCGCGTCAGCGCGCATGCCGGGTGCCGGTTCGCCGTTCTTCGTCATCGAGGCGGACGAGTACGACACTGCGTTCAGCGACAAGCGCTCGAAATTCGTCCACTACCGGCCAAAGACCGTCGTCCTGAACAATCTCGAGTTCGACCATGCCGACATCTTCGCCAACCTGGACGCAATCGAAACGCAGTTCCATCATCTCGTACGCACCTTGCCACGCAACGGCCTGATCGTTGCCAATGCCGGCGCTGAAAGCCTCGCGCGGGTGTTTGCGCGCGGTTGCTGGACACCGGCCGAGCGCTTCAACGACCCAAGCGGCTGGCGCGTCGAAGGCAGCGAGGCCGACGCCTCGCTGCGCGTTCTGCAGGGCGACGAGCTCGTCGGTCAAACGACTTGGCAACTGGCCGGCGAACACAATCGCAGCAACGCGCTCGCCGCGCTGCTCGCCGCCCGTCACGCCGGGGTTCCCATTGCGCGAGGTCTGGCGGCGCTCACCCGCTTCGAGAACGTCAAGCGCCGCCTGGAACTACGTGGAACAGCTCGCGGGGTGAGCGTCCATGACGACTTCGCGCATCATCCGACGGCCTTTGCCGCCACCCTTGCCGGCCTGCGCAGCAAGCTCGGTCCGGCGCGCATTCTGGCCGTGCTGGAACCGCGTTCGAACACGATGAAGCTCGGCGTGATGAAGGCGCGACTCGCGCAGAGTCTGGCCGAAAGCGACCTTGTCTTCTGCTACGCGCACGCGCTAGGCTGGGACGCCGCCGAAGCGCTGGCGCCGATCGGCAACAAGGCGGTGGTCGACGACGACCTCGAGCGTCTGGTCCAGCGAATCGCCGCGGCGGCGCAGCCGGGAGATCATGTCGTCGTGATGAGCAACGGAGGCTTCGGCGGCATCCACGAGAAGCTGCTCGCGGCACTCGCCGGGTGATGCCAACGGGCGCAGGCGCGCCCGAACAGCCTACTTCCTGATCGGCGGAACCTTCTCCCAGCCACTCGGGCACTGCTTGGCAGCCGGATAATAGGCGGCGCGCTCGCGACAGTAGTACCAGTAGCCGGGTTCGAGCGCTTCCTCGGCGCCAGGCTGCGCAGGCTGCTCATCATCGCTCTTTTCGACGTAGACGACATCCGGCGGCGTGATCACCTGCGGGTAGGCAAGGGCTGGCGGATAGTACCCCGGCCAGCCCCAGGGCCAGCCCCAGACGAAGGGGGTGCCGAAGTAAACACCAACGCGCGGCCCATGGTGATAAGCACCGCCATGCCGGACAGCGCCACCGACGACCATCGCCCCGGCCGGTGGTCCATACAGCGGAACGGCAGGTGGCCGATTCTGCGCGAACGAGAGCGCGGGGAAACAAGCGCCGGCGATCAGCGCCAGCACGGCGACGGTGGCAAGTGGCTTTTGCATGCGGGTTCTCCGGTTCCGACGATCCCCGCCGCAAGCAGCCGCGCGGCGATGATCGGGCGCGAGAAAAGCGGTCGGCAGCGACAACGCCGCCGTCGACGCAGCGGGACATGCCTAGGATAACGCAGCCGGATGTTCCTGGCCGACACGAACGGCGCACACGCCCGGCGTGCGCGATCAATCGGCAGGTGCCGGCAGAATCTGTTCGACGATCGCGCGCTCACCGGTACACCGCCACTGAATCTCGAGATCGTAGAGCCGAAAGCCGTAAATGCGCAGCGCGTCGGCGGCGTACGCCGGGCGCGGATCGTAGGCGAGAACCTCGTCGAGCAGCGCCACCAAGTCGGGCCAACGCTCCGCGTGGCAGGGCAACTGGCCCAGCGCGCGCGCGCTGAAATCGACCGGCAGCCTGACCGGCGGCCCGGCGACGAAACCGGTGCGCGCCTCGTCCTCGCGGTCGACGAAAGGAAGGTACGGCTTGATGTCGAGAATCGGCGTTCCGTCCAGCAGGTCGACGCCGGCAAAGGTCAGCACGACACCGTCACGGGTATCCAGCGCGCGCAACTCGACCAACGACAAGCCGAGGGGATTGGGCCGGAAAGGGCTACGACTGGCGAACACGCCGACCCGACGGTTACCGCCGAGGCGCGGCGGGCGGACGGTCGGGCTCCATCTGCCAGCAGTCCGGTGAAAGACGAAAGTCAGCCAGACATGCGAGAACGCGTCCAGACCGCGCACGGCTTCAACGCGGTCGCACGGAGGCAGCAGGCGCAACGTGCCACAGGCGTGCGGCGCTAGACGCGGCTGGCGGGGGATGCCGAAGCGATCACGAAAAGGAGTCGCCAAGTAGCCGATCGGGCGCAGACTGAGCGCAGGCCAATCGGCTGCTCGAACGTCGCTCGGCAACGACTGCGCGCTGCTCACCGGCAACGCTCGAGCAGCGCCAGCGCATGGCTGGCCATCGCCTGGACGACCTCCGGCGCTTCGCCGATTGCCGTGGCCAGATCGAAACGCACCAACGGGTAACGCCGTTGCAGTTCGCCTACGAGCAGGGGCACGTCGCGCTTCAGATGTCCGCCCTGGGCCAGGAACATCGGCAAAACGATGACCTGCCGACAGCCGCCAGCCAGCAGACGGTCGACACAAGTCGCCAGGTCGGGCTGCATGAACTCGAGAAAAGCCAGTTCGACCTGCAGCTCAGGCGACGTAGCAAGTATCGCCGCACGCACCCGGCGCAGCGGCTGCGCCCACTCCGGATCGCGCGCACCATGCGCAAAGAGGACAAGCGCCCGCGGCGCGGACAACCGGCTGGCCGAGTCGGAAACCGTGCCCTCTGCCAAGTGGCCGCTCACTCGCAGCGCCTGCGCCTTCCGGCCAGCGTAGGCGGCTGTTGACAACCAAAGCGTGGCGACGAATTCATCGGCACTCGGCCAGGGCGGTGATCTCTGCCGCTGAATCGACCACATGATCGGCGCCCCAGCTTTCGATCGGCACACCATCGCCGAGATAGCCGTAGCGCACGGCGACGGTGACCATCCCGGCGGCCCGACCAGCCTCGATGTCGCGCGGGTCGTCACCGACGTAGAGACAGCTTGCTGGTTCGCGCGCGATCAGCGAGCACGCCAGCCGCATCGGCTGCGCGGCCGGTTTGGCACGCGGCGCTGAATCGCCGCTGACGATGCACGCCGCGCGCTTGGCGTAGCCCAAGCGGTCGAGCAGCGGCAAGGTGAAGCGCTGCGCCTTGTTGGTAACGATTCCCCAGGGCGCAGCCCGTTCCTCCAGCCGGCTGAGGACTTCGTCCACGCCGGCAAAGACAGTGGTCGACACGCAGATGTCCTGGCTGTAGTACCGCAGGAAGCGCTGGTACAGCTCGGCGTAGGACGCATCGCCGGGATGCAGGTCGAGCCCGGCCTTGAGCATGCCGCGCACCCCCTGCGAGGTGTAGGAACGCAGTTGCGCGGCGGGGACGGGTGCCAAACCAAGATCCTCACGCAGGCGGTTGAGGGCTGCCGCCAAATCGGGAGCGGTGTCGGCAAAAGTGCCGTCAAGATCGAAAAGGACCGCTTCAAACATCCTTTAGCGTGTGCAACAGATAGTTGACGTCACTGTCGTCGCCGAGTGAATAGCGGCCGTTCAGAGGATTGTAGCTCATCCCCCGCAAGTCGTCCGGAACGAGGCCGGCAAGTCGGGCGCAGCGCATCAGTTCGGATGGCTTGATGAACCTGGCGTAGTCGTGGGTGCCGCGTGGCAGCATGCGGAGAATGTACTCGGCGCCAATCACGGCGAGCAGATAAGCCTTCGGGTTGCGGTTGATCGTCGAGAAAAAAACGTGTCCGCCGGGCCGGGCAAGGGCAGCGCAAGCGGCAACGGTGCTCGCTGGATCGGGCACATGTTCGAGCATTTCCATGCAGGTGACGACATCGAAACTGCCGGCCTCCTGCGCCGCCAGATCCTCGGCCGAAATGTTGCGATAGTCGACCTGGCGACCGCTTTCGAGCAGGTGCAGGCGAGCGACGCTCAGCGCCTGATCGGCAAGGTCTATGCCGGTAACCAGCGCGCCTTGCGTCGCCATCGCTTCCGAGAGCAGCCCGCCGCCGCAACCAACATCGACCACCTTCTTGCCGGCAAGCCCGCAATGACCGTCAATCCAGGCCAGGCGCAGCGGATTGATGTCATGCAGCGGTTTGAAGTCGCTGCCGGGATCCCACCAGCGATGCGCCAGTTGGCTGAATTTTTCGAGTTCGGTCGGGTCGGCGTTGAGCATGGCGGGAGTGATCAGGCGGCTGGTCGAAACAGTAGGCGACTTGCGCACGAGAGAAGTAGCGCGAACAGGGCAGGCAAAAGAAAAAACCCTGCCAAAGCAGGGCTTTTCGCCACGACCATCGGCGCTTACTTGGTGCCGATCAGTTCGATGTCGACGCGCCGATCGGGCTGCAGGCAGTCGATCACCTTCTTGCTCTTCGGTCCCACGCACTGGCCCGGCTTGGTCACCGGCTGTTTCTTGCCTTTGCCTTCGGTGTAGACGCGATTGGCCTCGATACCCTTGCCGACCAGGTAGCTCTTGACCGCTGCCGCGCGTCGCTCGGACAGCGCCTGGTTGTAGGAATCGGAACCGATACGGTCGGTATGGCCAACAGCAGTAATCACCTCGAGCTTGACGTCCTTCGCCTTGGCAGCGACTTCGTCGAGCTTGCGCATGCCTTCCGGACGCAGCGTTGCCTTGTTGAAGTCGAACAGCGCGTCGGCAGCGAGGCTGATCTTGTCGCCCGACGGCTTGGCTGCCGGTGCAGCAGCGCCCATTGCCTTGGCTGCCGGTGCCGGATCGCAGACCTCCTTCGGCAGCAAATCGCGGTCACACTTGCAACCCGCCGGATCCTTGGCGGCAGCGGCTGGTGTCCAGAAACCCGTGCGCCAACACAGGCCATTGCCACTGACGACGACCTCGCCACGCGGGTCGATCACGTACACGCGATCCGCCGAGGTTTGCGCCTGAGCCAGCGTAGCGCCAAAGCCGAGAGCAGCGGCAATCAAGGCCATCGCGGAGTTTCTTGCAGTTCTCTTCATCTGGGTTTCCCTCGTTAGTTGAAGCTCGCGGAACCGGCCCGCATAGCCTGTAATGCTTCGTTGTTGACATGAACTTGACATGACCGTGACATGAACGCGTCAGCGACGGATTTTATTTTGCCATAACAACGCCAGTCTGATCAATCCAGTTTCGTTGTTTTCAATCAGTTGCCCGTCCTCTACACGCGGGCGCCCGGCCACCCATACGTCGGACACGTGTTCGCGACCGGCCGCATAGGTCAGATGCGAAACCGGGTCGTAGCACGGAACAAGAGCAATGTCGGCGAGATCGACGGCACACAGGTCGGCCGCCTTGCCGACAGTAATCGAACCAATCTCGGCGTCCAGGCCAAGCGCGCGGGCACCACCAAGCGTCGCCATGTGCAGAACGCGGTGCGCATCGACCGCATCGGCGCGACCGCTGTGCTGCTTGGCGAGCAGCGCGGCCAGGCGCATTTCCTGGAACAGATCCAGCCGGTTGTTGCTCGCCGCGCCATCCGTGCCGAGGCCGACGTTCACGCCGCACTCGACCAGCCGTCGGAGCGGAGCGATGCCGCTGGCCAGTTTCAGATTGGAGCTCGGGCAATGCGCGATCGAACAGCCGTGCTCGGCAAGAAGCTGGATTTCGCTGTCATTCAGGTGAACCGCGTGTACGGCGATCAGCCCCGGACCGAGAACACCAAGCCGGCGCAGGCGCTCGATCGGGCGTGTTCCGAAGCGCCGCAGGCTGTCGTCGATCTCGTCGTTGGTCTCGTGTAGATGCAGGTGGATGGGCAGGTCGAGCTGTTCGGCCAGCGTCAGAACACCGGCGAAGCTGCGGTCGCTGAGCGTGTAGGGCGCGTGCGGGGCAAGACAAAACGAGAGCAGCGTTTCGTCGAGCAGTTGCTCGCGGGCAGCCATACCCTTGGCCAGGTAGTCATCGGCGTCGGCGGCGTAGTTGCTCGGGAAATCGACCGCGATCAGACCGATGGCTGCGCGCATGCCGGCAGCCAGAGCAGCGTCGGCAGCAGCACGCGGAAAGAAGTACATGTCGTTGAAACACGTGATGCCGCCGCGCAACATCTCGGCACAGGCGAGCAGCGTTCCGTCATGGACGAACTGCGCCGAGGCGTGCTGCGCCTCGGCCGGCCAGACGTGCTGCGCCAGCCATTCCATCAGCGGCAGGTCGTCGGCCAGACCGCGCAGCAGCGTCATAGCCGCGTGCGTGTGCAGGTTGACCAGACCCGGAATCAGCAGGTGCCGATCAAGCCGCTTGCGCCGCCGCGGGTGAAAACGATGCGCAGCTTCGTCCTGTGGCATGACGGCAACGATGCGACCGGCGTTGACCACCACCGCATGGTTGTCGAGCACGATCCCGGGCGGATCGATCGGCGCCAGCCAGCGCGCGTCGATCGTCAGATCGACGGTGTCGGCGGTGTCGGCGGTCTCATCGCTCATCGGCAAGTCTCATGGGCGGGCAAAAAAAACCCCGCCTACGCGGGGTTTTTCTGCACTGATCGGGATTACTTGATGCCGATAAGCTCGATGTCGACGCGACGATCGGGCTGCAGGCACTGGATCACCTTCTTGCTCTTCGCTCCCGGGCACTGATCGGGCTTGGTCACCGGCTGCTTCTTGCCCTTGCCTTCGGTGTAGACGCGGTTCGCTTCAATACCCTTGCCCACCAGGTACTGCTTGACCGCCGCGGCACGCCGCTCGGACAGTTTCTGGTTGTAGGCATCGGAGCCGAAGCGGTCGGTGTGGCCGACGGCAATGACGGTGTCGAGCTTGATGTCTTTCGCCTTGGCGACGACCTCGTCAAGCTTGCGCATACCTTCCGGACGCAGCGTCGCCTTGTCGAAATCGAACAGCGCGTCGGCAGCGACGCTGATCCTGTCACCCGTTGGTTTGGCGGCGGGAGCCGCAGCACCCATGGCCTTGGCCGCCGGAGCCGGATCGCAGACTTCCTTCGGCAGCAGATCCCGGTCGCACTTGCAGCCCGCCGGGTCTTTCGCAGCAGCCGCCGGGGTCCAGTAGCCGGTACGCCAGCACAGGCCGGTTCCGCTGACGACGACATCGCCGCGCGGGTCGATGACATAGACGCGTTCAGCCGCAGTCTGGGCCTGGGCGGCGCCGGCGGCGGCGAACAGGCCGATAGCGGCCAGCAGGGTGGTGATGATTTTCGATTTCAAGTTGTTCCTCCTCGAATAGTCTCTGAAAGGTCCGAATGCGTAGGACGCGATGCGATTTTTGCGCAGTCAGACGATTTAAGCATACAAACTTGAAGTGCTTCAACCACCGCTCTCCGATTGTGTGGCTTTTATGCAACGAAGACGCCTTGCCGGGCCACGACAAAGTGCCGCGCGGCGCGTGGCGCAGGCCAACGCCGGGCAATCAGGCGCCCGCCCGGTGACGATCGGTAAGCTCCCGCCGGCCAGCGTGCAGACGAGCCGCGGCCGGTCTGGGCCCGGTCGGTCGCCGGGGCAACGACACCCGGTTGTCCGCGGCGCTCCTGCAAGGCAATGATTCCCTGGCTTGTTGGTTTGCCGAACCAGGGGATGGAATACTGTATATAGGGCGCAAGTTGCTTAGAGATACTAGATGTAGTAGTCTGTCTGCGACAAGCCCACCACCGAAACCGTGTGACGCGCGCTCCGCCGACTTCTCCTGACGCCGGCGTCCGCTGCCGAACGATTGCAAACCACCTCCGAAGGAAAATCAGACATGAGCCAGCTTGCCCACCAGTTACCGCTCACGGCCATCGCGGAAGCCAGCGCAACACCGCCTCTTGCCGAGCAGGAGATATCGGTCGAGGTGCTCGTCGAAAAGTACGCCAAGGGTAACGAAGCAAGCGTGCACGACGTTCGCCGGCGGGTGGCGCGCGCGCTAGCCGCAGCCGAGGACGACAAGCAGCGGGCGCACTGGGAGGGGCGCTTTCTCTGGGCGCAGGAGAACGGCTTCGTGCCGGCCGGAAGAATCAACTCGGCCGCCGGCACGACGCTTGCGGCCACCCTGATCAACTGTTTCGTCCAGCCGATCGGTGATTCGGTGGTCGAAATCGTCGACGGCAAGCCGGGGATCTACAGTGCGCTGGCCGAGGCGGCCGAGACGATGCGGCGCGGCGGCGGCGTCGGTTACGATTTCTCGTCGATCCGGCCGATCGGCGCGCTGGTCAAGGGGACGCAATCGCGCGCTTCCGGACCGGTGTCGTACATGCGCGTCTTCGACCGTTCGTGCGAGACGGTGGAATCTGCCGGCGCGCGGCGCGGCGCACAAATGGGCGTACTGCGTTGCGACCACCCGGACATCGAAGTTTTCATCCACGCCAAGGACCACGGCGACCTGACCAACTTCAACGTCTCGATCGCCGTCAGCGACGCCTTCATGACGGCCGTCGAAAACGACGCCGAGGTCGAGCTGACGCACCGCGCCGAGCCCAACCCGGAGATGAAACGCGCCGGCGCCTTCCAGCGCGAGGACGGCGTCTGGGTCTACCGGCGCGTGCGTGCGCGCGAACTCTGGGACCAGGTGATGAAGTCCACCTATGATCACGCTGAACCGGGAATCCTTTTCCTCGACCGCATGAACAAGGACAACAACCTGTATTACTGCGAAGTGATCGAGGCGACCAACCCCTGCGCCGAGCAGCCGCTACCGCCCTACGGCTGCTGCTGCCTGGGGTCGATCAATCTGACGCTGTTCGTCAAGGCACCGTTTTCCGCCGACGCCGAGTTCGATTTCGAGGCTTTCGGCGAGGTGATCAAGGTCTCGACGCGGATGCTCGACAACGTGCTCGAAGTCACCGCCTGGCCGCTCGACCGCCAGCGCCAGGAGGCTGCCAACAAGCGGCGCATCGGGCTCGGCTTCACCGGCCTGGGTGACACGCTGTGCATGCTGCGTCTGCGCTACGACCGGCCCGAGGCATTGGCGATGGGCGCGCGCATTTCCGAGTTCATGCGCGACGCCGCCTACCTTGCTTCGATCGACCTGGCCAAGGAGCGCGGAGCTTTTCCCCTGTTCAACGCAGAACTCTACTTGTCGGGCGGCAATTTCGCCTCGCGCCTGCCAAGCGAGATCAAGCGACAGATTCGTCAGCACGGTGTGCGCAACTCGCACCTCTTGTCGATCGCGCCGACCGGCACGATCTCGCTCGCCTTCGCCGACAACGCCTCGAACGGCATCGAGCCGCCCTTCTCCTGGACCTACAACCGCAAGAAGCGGATGGCCGACGGCAGCTTGAAGGAATACGCCGTCGAAGACTACGCCTGGCGGCTGTTCAGACACCTCGGCGGCGATGTCGAGCGGCTGCCCGAGTACTTCGTCACCGCGCTGGAACTCTCGGCCAAGGCGCACAAGGACATGGTCGCCGCAGTCGCCCCGTACATCGACACGTCGATCTCGAAAACCGTCAACGTGCCGGCCGAGTACCCCTACGCTGACTTCCAGGACCTTTACCTGAGCGCCTGGAAGTCCGGACTGAAAGGCCTGGCGACGTACCGTCCGAACGCCGTGCTCGGCGCCGTGCTCTCGGTCGAGTCGCAGAAACAGGCGGAAGACCGCAAGCAACCGCAGGATTTCGAAACCGGCGACGCGAATCGCCGGTTGACCATCAAGACCTTGCCGGCACCGGTGCTCGCCAGCCTGCGCTGGCCAAACCGGCCGAACCTGCCGGAAGGCAATCTGGCGTGGACGTACATGATCGAGCATACGCACGGCAAGTTCGCGCTCTTCGTCGGCCACCTCGAACAGGAAGGGCGCTGCTGGCCGTTCGAAACCTGGGTCAACGGGCCCGAGCAGCCGCGTGGTCTGGGCGCCGTCGCCAAGACGCTGTCGATGGACATGCGCGCGAACGACCACGGCTGGCTGGCGCTGAAGCTCGAGTCGCTGGCGCGCACCGCCGGCGACGAAGGTTTCGACATGCCCTTCCCGCCGACCGGCGAACGCAAGCGCATGCCTTCGGTGGTCGCCGCGATGGCTCGCCTGATCCAGTACCGCGTCGAGCGGATCGGCGCCTTCGAACACGAAGGAGCCACCCCGGTGCTCGACGCGATGTTCAGCCGCAAGGAGCCCAAGACGGGCACCGACGGCACGCTCTCGTGGACCGTCGACGTGTTCAATCCGGCGACCGGCGAAGACTTCGTCGTCGGCCTGAAGGAGATCACGCTGCCCGACGGCGTCACGCGTCCCTACTCGGTATGGCTTTCGGGAAACTACCCGCGTGCGCTCGACGGACTGACCAAGCTCCTCTCGTTCGACATGCGCGTCCTCGACCCGGCGTGGATCGGCATGAAGCTGCGCAAGCTGCTCGACTATCCCGAGCCGCTGGGCGATTTCATGGCCTTCATCCCGGGCACTCGCCGGCAAGCGAACTATCCGTCGACCGTCGCCTACCTGGCGCAACTGATCATTCACCGCTACGCCATGCTCGGCATCCTCGACGAAAACGGCCTGCCGCTGCGCCAGATGGGGATACTGCAGCCGCCCGCGGGCAGCACGGCAACGCCGCCGACCGCTGGCAAGCTGTGCGGCGAGTGTGGCAACCTGACGATGATCCGCAAGGATGGCTGCGATTTCTGCACCGCTTGCGGCGCCGTCGGGACTTGCGGCTAAGCGCGCGACGGCGATCGGACGTCTGAGCGCTGCCGCGCATGCCCGCATCGACCTCCGACGGCGGCCGCGACATCGTGCTCGTCGGCGGCGGTCACAGCCACATCATCGTCCTGCACGAAATCGGCTTGCGAGCGCTCGCCGGAGCGCGCCTGACGCTCATTTCGAGCGCCGCGCGCACGCCCTATTCCGGCATGCTGCCCGGCTACGTCGCCGGGCATTACGACTTCGACCAGGTGCATGTCGATCTGCCGCGCCTGGCGAGTTTTGCCGCTGCCCGCTTCATCGCGGACGAGGTGACGGCGATCGACCGTGCGGCGCGCCTGGTGCAGTGCCGCAGCGGGCGCACGCTGCCCTGGGACCTGCTGTCGATCGACGTCGGGTCGACGCCGCGCGTCGATCTCGCCGCCAGCGCCGCAGCGCACGTCGTCCCGGTGAAGCCGATCGGCAGTTTCAATCAGCGCTGGCTGGCGCTCGTCGAGCGTGCCCGGCGAATCGCTGCGATCGGCGGCGCTGCACCGCCCTCGTTGACGATCGCCGTCGTCGGTGGCGGGGCCGCCGGCGTCGAGCTGCTGCTCGCCATCCAATTCCGTCTGCAGCGCGAGTTCGCTCGCCTGCGCGCCGACCCGGCGCGCCTGCGCTGCCACTTGCTGACGCGCGACGACGACATCCTGCCAACGCACGCCCCGCGCGTCCGGCAGCATTTCCGGCGTGTGCTCGCGGCGCGCGGCGTGCAGCTTCACCTCAGGGCGAGCGTCGATGCCGCCGGCGCCGGCTGGCTGGAATGGCCGAGCGCGCCGGGCCGCCAGCACCTCGCCGCAGACGAAGTGGTCTGGGCGACCGGCGCGGTCGGCGCCGACTGGCTGCAGGCGAGCGGGTTGGCGGTCGATGCGCACGGCTTCCTGCTCGTCGGTGACACGCTGCAGACGCTGGCCGATCCGCGCATCTTTGCCGCCGGCGACTGCGCGACGATGGTCGAGCACCGACGCGAGAAGGCCGGCGTCTTCGCCGTGCGCATGGGTCGGCCCTTGGCCGAAAACCTGCGCCAGGCAGCCGCCGGCGGAGCGCTCACCGCCTATCGTCCGCAGCGACGCTGGCTCGCCCTGATCAGCACCGGCGACCGCTACGGCGTCGCCTCGCGCGGCAGCTTGTTCGCCGCCGGGCGCTGGGTGTGGCACTGGAAGGACTGGATCGACCGCCGCTTCATGCGCCTTTTTTCGCATCTGCCGCAGAAAAGCGCTTGAAACCCGTCGCCCACCGCTGTGCAGCGGGCCGGCGTGCGCCCCGGCTGACGATGCGCTGAGCGGCGCTGCCTGCCCCGTCCGCCCGCGCCCGGCGTAAGTTTTTCACCGCTCTGGGCGACGAATCGTCCACACTGGCCGTCCGCCCGACTGCCGGCATCGGCCGCTGGGCCAGCCATTCGCCGGAGCCTAGGAGTTCCCCATGAAGCGCAAGCAAATCGTCGTTCTCGCCCTGATCGTGCTCGCCCTGGTCGCCTACTTTCGGCTTGGCCTGGGCGAGTACCTCAGCCTGGCAGCGCTCAAGGCGCAGCAGGCGGCGCTCGCTGAATACCAGCAGCAGCACCCATGGCAGCTTGCCGGTCTGTACTTTGCCGCCTACGTCGTGGTCACCGCCCTTTCGCTGCCCGGCGCAGCGCTTCTGACGCTCGCCGGCGGAGCCCTCTTCGGCCTCGTCTGGGGCAGCGTCATCGTTTCCTTCGCCTCGTCGCTGGGCGCGACGCTCGCCTTCCTGGTCGCGCGCTTCCTGCTGCGCGACTGGCTGCTCGGCCGTTTTGGCGAACGCCTGCGGGCGGTCGACGAGGGCATACGGCGCGACGGCGCCTTCTATCTGTTCACGCTGCGCCTGATCCCGCTGTTCCCGTTCTTTCTGGTCAATCTCCTGCTCGGACTGACCGCGATGCGGGTACGCACCTTCTACTCGGTCAGCCAGCTCGGCATGCTCGCCGGCACGCTGGTCTACGTCAATGCAGGTACGCAACTGGCGCGCGTCGATTCGCTCGCCGACATCGTTTCGCCGACGCTGCTTGCCTCGTTCGCCCTGCTCGGCATTTTTCCGCTCGTCGCTCGCCGGCTCGTCGACGCGGTCAAAGCGCGCAAGGTTTACGCCGGCTGGACTAAGCCGCGGCGCTTCGACCGGAACCTGATCGTCATTGGTGGCGGCAGCGCCGGCCTGGTCACCGCCTACATCGCGGCCGCCGTGCGTGCGAATGTCAGCCTGGTCGAGCAACACCGCATGGGCGGCGACTGCCTGAACACCGGTTGCGTTCCCTCGAAAGCGCTGATCCGCTCGGCCCGATTGCTCGCGCAGATCGCGCGCGCGCGCGCGTTCGGAATCGCCACGGCCGAGGCCCGCTGCGACTTTGCCGAAGTGATGGAGCGCGTGCAGGCGATCATTCGGCAGGTCGCCCCGCACGACTCGGTCGAACGCTACCGGGCGCTCGGCGTGGACGTCGTCGAAGGCGCGGCGCGCATCGTCTCGCCATGGCAGGTCGAGATCACCCGCCGCGATGGCACGCAGCAGAGCCTGCGTACGCGCAGCATCGTCGTCGCCGCCGGCGCGCGACCGGTCGTCCCCGAGCTACCGGGAATTGAAAAGATCGCCTACCTGACCTCGGATACCGTCTGGCAGTTGCGTCAGTTGCCGCGCCGACTGCTGATCCTCGGCGGCGGCCCGATCGGCAGCGAGCTGGCGCAGGCCTTCAGTCGTCTCGGCGCACAGGTGACGCTGGTCGAACGTGGTGCGCGCCTGCTGGCGCGCGAAGACCCCGAGGTCTCGGCTCTGGTCGCGCAGCGTTTTCGCGCCGAGGGCGTGCAGCTACGACTCGAGCACGAAGCGAAGTCCTTCATCGTCGAGCAAGGCGAGCAGATGCTCATCGCCGAACACGCCGGCGCCACCGTCCGCCTGCCCTTCGACGCGCTGCTCGTCGCGCTCGGGCGACGCGCCAATCTCGACGGATACGGCTTGTCCGAGCTCGGCATCGCCAGCGGAGCTACGCTCGAGGTCAACGAGTTCCTGCAGACGCGCTACCCGAACATCTACGCTGCCGGCGATGTCGCCGGGCCGTTCCAGTTCACCCACACGGCCGCGCATCAGGCGTGGTATGCGTCGGTCAACGCGCTCTTCGCACCCTGGCGCAGGTTTCGCGTCGACTATTCGGTGATTCCGTGGGCCACCTTCATCGAACCCGAGGTTGCGCGCGTCGGGATCAACGAGCAGGAAGCGCAAGCGCGCGGAATCGCTTACGAAGTGACGCGTTACGACCTCGACGACCTGGACCGGGCAATCGCCGACGGGGCAGCCGAGGGCTTCATCAAGGTGTTGACCGTTCCCGGCAAGGACCGCATTCTGGGCGTAACGATCGTCGGCGAGCATGCCGGCGAGTTGATCGCCGAGTACGTTCTGGCGATGAAGAACGGCATCGGGCTGAACCGGATTCTGGCAACGATCCACATCTACCCGACGCTCGCCGAGGCAAACAAGTACGTCGCCGGCGTCTGGAAGAAAGCGCATGCGCCGGCGACAGTGCTGCGCTGGGTCGAGCGCTGGCACGCCTGGCGGCTGCGCGGGCGAGGAGGCTGAACCAGGCGGGGCCTGGCACAGCCGGTCAGCGAAGCTAGCGAATCAGGGTGAGCGGCAGATCGCTCGACTGCAGCACTTCGCTGCTCACCGAGCCGAGCAAGGCGGCCGAGACCGCGCCCATTCCGCGGCTGCCCATGACGATGCCGTCGCAGTTGTGCTCGGCGGCGACCCGGGCGATGCACGCGGCCGGCGCACCGATTTCGACCAAGGGTGTAAAGCGCACGCCGGCCGCCTGCAACACCGCGCTATCCGCGCCCAGAGCATCGGCCGCGCGACTCTCTTCCATCGCCGCAACTTCCTCCCGCGTGAACACGCGCAGCACGCTCCAGTCGTCGATTTCCGGCTGCACGTTGAGCAGGACGACCTCGATCGACGGGACGACGGCGGCTAGCGCAACGGCGTACTGGACGGCGCGATGGGCAGCGGCTGAGCCGTCAACCGCAAGCAGCAATTTGTGCATGGCAAGCATGTCCTTCGGCAAGAAAACGCTATGAAATGAACGCGTCACGCGCAATCGATGCAGGCCGCGCCAGCTTCGCCGGCGAACTGCTCTGGCAACAACCGGCCTCTCCCGGCTCACCGGCAACGAAACGCTTGACGGCTTCCAGTCTAAGCGACAAGCTTAGCACAAGGACTGGGTTGCCATTCGGCATGAGGAGGATTGTGATGAGGTGGAAGGAGGTCGCTCGAAAAGGCGTCGGCGCGGCAGCTTCGGCTGCTTTTTCATGTTTTGCCGGACCAGTCCTGGCAGCGGAAGGCCCGGCGGTAATGAACATACCGCTCGAGTTCATTCTGTTCGCGGCGACCCTGCTCGGCGTCGCGCTGTTCCATCGCTACGTGCTGCAGGTTGCCTTGACCGGTCTGCTGGTGATTGCGAGCTACAAGATCGTCTTCTCCAGCTTCAAGACCGGCGAAGGCGTCGCCGGTTTCGCCAGCCATATGGCGCACGAGTGGGTGCTGCTTGCCAACCTCTTCGGCCTGCTCGTCGGCTTCGCCCTGCTCGCGCGCCACTTCGAGGACAGCGGTGTACCGGCGCTGCTGCCGAGGCTGTTGCCGGCTGGCTGGCTGGGTCCGTTCATCCTGCTCGGCTTGATCTGGTTTCTTTCGTCGTTCCTCGACAATATCGCGGCGGCGCTGATCGGCGGTACGGTCGCCGCCAGCGTCTTCCAGCGCAAGCTGCATATCGGCTACCTGGCGGCGATCGTCGCCGCGTCGAATGCCGGCGGCGCGTGGAGCGTGCTCGGCGACACGACGACGACGATGATGTGGATTGCCGGAGTCAGCCCGCTCGATGTGGTGCACGCCTTCATCGCGTCGATCACCGCGCTGGTCGTCTGCGGCATTCCGGCGTCGCTGCAGCAGAACGCGCTGCAACCGATTCTGCGCGACCTGAGTGAAACCGTGCGAGTTGACTGGATGCGCGTCGGCATCGTCGCCTTCATGCTGCTCACCGCCATCGTCGTCAACGTGACGATGAACCTGAAGTTCCCCGACGCCGGCGACCACTTTCCGCTGCTCGGTGCGGCCGTCTGGGGCGCCCTGCTGCTCGCCGTACCGCTGCGCCGACCGGAATGGAGTCTGGTGCCGGAAGCGGTCAAGGGTTCGATCTTCCTGCTCGCCCTCGTCGTCTGCGCCTCGATGATGCCGGTCGAAAAACTGCCGCCAGCGTCCTGGCAAACGGCGCTGACGCTTGGCTTCGTCTCGGCGGTGTTCGACAACATCCCGCTCACCGCACTGGCGCTGAAGCAGGGCGGCTACGATTGGGGAATGCTCGCCTACGCCGTCGGCTTCGGCGGCTCGATGCTCTGGTTCGGTTCGTCGGCCGGCGTCGCACTGGCCAATCTTTTCCCGCAAGCCAAGTCGGCCGGCAGTTGGCTGAGACACGGCTGGCACGTCACGCTCGCCTACGTCGCCGGATTCTTCGTCATGCTGCTGGTCCTCGGCTGGCAACCGCACGCACCGAGCAAGGCTGCCGACTCGCTCAGCGTGCCGACGACCGTCGCGGCGGTGACTGCGCCCCCCGGGCAAGCGCAATAGCCCGACCGGCAGTCGCGTCGGAAAGAAACGGGAAGGAAACGAAGGAAATAGCGTGACAGTAAACGAGGTGCAGCGCTGATGTTGGCGGCGCAAGGAATCCGGAAACACCTGCTGCGCTGGCGTCGCGCCTTACACCAGTGCCCGGAGACGGCCTTCGCCGAGCGCAAGACCGCCCGCTTCGTGCTGCGCGAGTTGCAGCGCCTGGCGATCCCCTGCGAGTACGGCGGGGTCGGCGGCGGAATCGTTGCACGCCTGCGCGGCAGCCAATCGTCGACGCCGGCGGTCGCCCTGCGCGCCGAACTCGACGCACTGCCGATCACCGAACAGACCGGTCTGGCGTTCGCTTCGCGCCATCCCGGCCGCATGCACGCCTGCGCGCACGATGGGCACATGGCGATGGTGCTCGGTGCCGCCATGCTGTTGCAGCAAAACCCGCCGGCGGGCGATGTCGTCCTGATCTTCCAGCCGGCCGAAGAGGGCGGCTGCGGGGCGCGCGTGATGATCGAGGCGGGCGCGCTCGACGGCGTGGCGATGATCTTTGGCGGCCACCTGACCTGCCACTATGCGACTGGCCAGGTGATGGCCGCCTGCGGCCCGGTCTGTGCGCAAGCCGACGGCTTCCACATCCGGGTCTCCGGCCGTGGCGGCCACGGCGCACGCCCACACGAAGCAAGCGATGCGCTGGTCGCCAGCGCGGCGCTGGTCGGCGGCTTGCAGACGCTCGTCTCGCGGGAAACCAACCCGCTCGACCCGTCGGTCGTCACCGTCGGCACGCTGCACGCGGGCAGTGCCGCCAACGCCATCGCGCATGACGCCCAGCTCTCCGGCACGATCCGCAGCACCCGGCCAGAAACGCGGCAACGGCTGATCGCCGGACTCGAACGAATGTGCCGGGCCTTCGGCGAGGCTTACCAGACGCAGATCGAGCTGACTTTCTCGCCAACCTATCCGCCGGTGGTCAACACCCCGCGGGAAACGATGCTGGCGCGCCAGGCCGCCATGTCGGTGGTAGGCAGCGCGGGGGTTTTCACTCAGGAACTGCCGAGCATGGGCGCGGAAGATTTTTCCTTCTATCTGGAACGTGTGCCCGGTTGTTTTGTACGCTTTGGCGGTCGTGGGCCGAACACGCCGAACCTGCCGCTGCACAATCCGCAGTTCGACTTCGACGAGGAAGCGCTGGTCGTCGGCGCCAGCTACTTCGACGCGGTCGCGCGTCTCGCCTTGCGCGAAGCCGGCGCCTGACCCTTACCTGGCAGCGCCGCCAGCCGTTCGCACCCGCCGCTCGCGGCTGGCCGCTTGCTCACAGGCAGCGGTACATCTGCCGGTAAAGCTCGCACATGCGGGCAAGCTGGCGAGTGCTGACCGCGCTGTTGCCATAACGCGCATGCTCGAAGAGTTCGACCATTTCGCCTGCCTCGCGGCGCAAGGAGCGGTGCATCGTGCTCAGCGCGGCCAGATACTCGCGTGCATTCCGCCGCACGTCTTGCTCGACCTGATGCAGCGCGAAGAGTCGTTGCATCGCTGCAAAAATCTGGCAGGCACCCACCGTGCCCGCCGCATACCGGCGCAACAGGGCAAAGCGCAAGAAGTCGAACTGTACGCGCAGCCAAAGACCAAGCCGCATTTCGCGCACGAGCATGCACGCCCCGGCGAGCAGCAGGGCAAGCACGACGCCGATCAAGCCACGAATGATCGACCACCGATTGGCCTCCAGCCATTCGCCGACGGCGCGACTGATCGCCGCCCCCTTGATCGTCAGCGGCTGAACGATCCGCTCGATGAGTTCAGCCGCATCGGCGAGTTGGCGGATCGTCGCGGCCTGCCAGACGGGCATACCGGAGCGCTTGGCCGCCTGGCGCATTTCCTGCACCGTCGGCCAGCCGAATTTGACGCGTATGCTTTCCCGATAGCCGTCGCCGCTTGGTCCATCGGCCGCGCCGTGGGCCAGATCCTGATCACCGCCGGGAGCCCGCCCGTCGGCGCCGCCCGCATTATTCGCATCGTCGCCTCCGCCCCCGAGGCCGCCCGCTTCGCGCAGTCCGTCCCGCGCGCCCGGGTCGATACCGCGCAGCGATCCCAAGTTGCTGAGCTGGCCGTATTGAGACTTCAGCCAGAGCCAGGTGACTTGCGGAGTGAGCGCGTAGAGCGCCAGCGCGACGATCAGCAGACTGGCCGTCGCCGCAACGATCGACGCTCCCTGGCCGCCGACCAGGTTCTGTCCGAGCGCATCGCTTTGCACTTCGTGCACGCGCCGGCTCACCTGCTCGGCAACCAGCGTGAAGACGACGGCCAACAGGTAAGGCACGAAATAGAAGAGCATCGTCCAGTCGGCGCGCCAGTGCATGGCGGCAAACATCACCATCACCGCCGAGACGAGCAGCGCCAGCATGAACCTCCGACGATCGACGGTGACGCAATTCGCGGCCGCCTGCAAGGCGGCGAGCGCCCACAGACCAGCGCGCGGCAGCCGCCAGAGCGGCAGGAAGACGAGCAGCGTGGCGAGCACGGCAACGATCGCCCAGACCTTCTGCCGCCGCCGGCCAACTTCATCGACCTTGCCACTCTGTTTCCAGGCGACGCGCAGCGTGAAGAAATAGACCATCGACCCGATCAGCACCTCGACACCGAAAGTGCCGTGGTGGATATCGAGGTACGCGTTGCAGGTGACCGCCAGTACCAGTGCGGCGAAGAGGCCGATGTACGCCGGCCGGTAGGTGACCGGCGGGCTCATGCGTTGAACAGGTGCACGAGATCGTCGCCGCAGCGAACGCGCACGCTCGTCGCGTCGATCTCGTGCAGCAGCGCGACGGCCGCATCCGCCTGCGCATCGCGCGAGCTGAGCGGATCGACGAAACTGCTGCGCTCGAAGACGATCGCGAAGATCTGCGCCCGGCTGGCGCGCAGCGCCATCAATGCCTCGAATGTAGCGCTCGCTTCGCCTGCCGCCGGCGACAGGAAGACGATCACCGTCTCGCCGTCGAGCGCCCGACGGCCAATCCCTTCCAGCACACTCGCATACGGCCGGCTGCCGTCGGCGTCGACTACCGCCAACTCGTCGAGGATGCGCTGATACTGCATCGCTCCGCTGCCCGCTTCGACCTCGACCGCTCGTCTGGCGGCGCCCGTCAATCGGGTGCGAATGTTGTTGTAGCAGGTAAACCGGGCCATCGAGGCGGCGATACGCAAGGCATATTCCAGCGTCGCCTGCCGACCCGCGCCGACGTTCGAGCCGCGCGCAAGATCGAGGACGAAGTGCACACACGCCGAAGCCAAGGGCTCGAACTGCTTGACCATCAGCTCATTCATCCGGGCGCTCGTCGGCCAATGGATGTGGCGTGGATTGTCGCCCAGCCGGTATTCGCGCAGGCCGCAAAACTCGGCTGCGCCCGAGCCTTCGGGCAGCAGATAGCCGCCGCGATGAATCTGGCTCGGCGCGCCGCGCAGCGCCAGGCTGACGATCGGAAACACCGCCGGATAAACGGTCAGGCAATGGACGCCGTCGTTGCGCTGCTGCCGCGCTTCGGCCAAGCCGAGCGGAAAACTGGAGGCCAGGCCGACCGGCCCCAGTCGGTAGAACCCACGCTTCTCGCAAACCAGCGGCATGGTGAAGCAACGGCTGCTGCGCCCCGGCACGTAGCCGATCATCCCCAGCGTCCGGGCGACGCCAGGCGCCGCTCCCGGCGCAGCGCCGAATGCCGGCAGCCGATCGACCAGCTCGACCATGAAGCGCGGCAGGTAACCCCAGTTGCGCACATCGACGGCAAAGTTGATCGTCTCGCCCTCTTCAGCCCGATCAGGTCCGCGGCGGACGACCGACAAACGCCCCACCAGCCAGTGCGGCCAGACCAGCCCGACGACAAGCGTCGCCGTCAGCAGCGCCGCAATGAACCACGGCAGGCTCTGCGCCCGGTTGACCGCGCCGATGTAGGCAACCAGCGTCAGACCGATCAGCGCGAAGAGGCGCAAGCGCCGGCGCAAACAGCCGCCGAGTTGTCCGATGATGGCCATCGTCGCGCCGCCAAGCCTAGACCGGAGGAGCGACCTGGTCGAGGACTTCGCCAAGAATGGCGTGCGCGCTGCGTCCGAGCGCCGCCGCTTTCGGCTTCGCGATCAGCCGGTGCTCGAGGATTGGCGCGGCCATCGTCTTGACCAGATCCGGCGTCACATAGGCGCGTCCGCGCAGATAAGCGAGACCGCGCGCACCGCGCGCCAGCGCCAGCGTGGCGCGCGGGCTCGCCCCCAGACGCAAGTCGGGATGTCGGCGCGTCGCGTCGCTGATCCTGACGATGTAGTCGGCGACCTCGCGGGAGAGATGGATTTCCTTTACCTGCTCGCGCGCGGCGAGCACGGCGGGCTCGGAGATCACCGCTGGCAGGCGGTCGATCGGGTGTTCCCTCGCCTGTGCCGAAAGGATGCTTAATTCCTCGCTGAGCGACGGGTAGCCGATACTCAGCCGGACGAAGAAGCGATCGAGCTGGGCTTCCGGAAGCGGATGCGTGCCGGCCATATCGATCGGATTTTGCGTTGCCAGGACCATGAAAAGCTTCGGTAACTCATGCGTCACACCGTCGGAAGTGACGTGGAACTCCTCCATGCATTCCAGCAATGCCGACTGTGCGCGCGGCGTCGCGCGATTGATTTCGTCGGCAAGCAACAGATTGGTGAATACCGGGCCAGGCCGAAACTCGAACTCGCTGCTCTTCTGGTTGTAGATCGCCACGCCGGTGATGTCGGAGGGCAACAGGTCGGGGGTACATTGCAGGCGTTTCATGTCGGCCGCGACCGAGCGTGCCAGGGCGCGCGCCAAGGTCGTCTTGCCCGTGCCGGGCACGTCTTCGAGCAGGATATGCCCGCGGCAAAGGAGCGCGACGATGGCCAGCTCGACTACCGTGCGCTTGCCGATGACGACTTTTTCAATGTTGTCAATCAGGGAGGTGGCGAGCACGAACGGTGGCCTTTCGCAGTGGACTTTCGGAAGATGCATGCGCAGCGGCGCGGAAGCCATCTTAACCCGATTGGCACCATGGAGCGACGCAGATGCAAGCGCTTGCCCCAGGTCTTGGCGGGCGGCGAAGTCTACCCGTGCAGGAACAGGCCGGTGCGCGTCGTTGGGCAGTGCGCGGGCCGCTGTTATCCGACAGCCAGGCGGACCATTGGGGCAACCACCGACGCAATTTTCGCCCGCGTGCACCGCCGGCCAAGGGCAAAGCAGGGAAAAGCCGGGATTGACCCGCCTTGACACAGACTCATATACTCCGCCGGCGAACCGACAGCTTCCACCGTTCATGTAGTTCCCGACACTGCGAAAAAGGCCCCATCATGACCTTGGCTCTCGAACTGCTGCTGATTCTCATCTGCCTGTTCTACGGCGCGCGCAAAGGTGGCGTGGCGCTCGGCCTGCTCGGCGGGATTGGCGTCGTCGTTCTCGTTTTCGGGTTTCACGTACCACCCGGCAAACCACCGGTCGACGTGATGCTGACCATCGTCGCCGTCGTCGCTGCTTCTGCGACGCTGCAGGCCTCCGGCGGCCTGGAGGTGCTGTTGCTGATGGCCGAGAAAGTGCTGCGGCGAAACCCGAAGTACGTGTCCATCCTTGCCCCCTTCGTCACCACCTTCCTGACCATCCTCTGCGGAACCGGGCACGTCGTGTATACGATGCTGCCGATCATTTACGACATTGCGATCAAGAACGGCATCCGGCCGGAACGGCCGATGGCCGGCTCGTCGATCGGTTCGCAGATGGGAATCATTGCCAGTCCGGTGTCGGTGGCGGTCGTCTCGCTGGCAGCGTTTCTCGCCAAGGCACCAGCCGGTGCGCCGGTGCTCGACTTCGTCACGCTGCTCTCGATCACCATCCCATCGACGCTAGTCGGGGTGTTGATGATCGGCATTTTCAGTTGGTTCCGCGGCAAGGACCTGGACAAGGACGAGGCCTTCCAGAAATTGATTGCCGATCCGGAAAGCCGCAAGTTCGTCTACGGCGAGGCGGCGACGCTGCTCGGCAAGACGCTCGAACGCGGTCAGTGGGTGGCGATGTGGATCTTCGTCGGCGCGATCGCCGTCGTCGCCGCCCTCGGTGCCTTCGAGACCTTGCGGCCGAGCTTCTCCGGCAAGCCACTGTCGATGGTCCTGACGATCCAGATGTTCATGATGATGGCTGGCGCATTCATCATCCTGTTTACCAAGACCAACCCGGCAGCCATCGGTAAGACAGAAGTCTTCCGGGCGGGAATGATTGCCGTGGTCGCCGTCTTCGGCGTCGCCTGGATGGCCGATTCGGTTTTCGAGGCCAATCTGCCGATCATCAAGGAAGCCCTGGCCGACCTGGTCAGGACGCAGCCCTGGACCTACGCGGTAGCGCTGTTGATCGTTTCGAAGTTCGTCAACTCGCAGGCAGCGGCAATCAGTGCGATGGTGCCGCTGGCGCTGTCGATCGGCGTTCCGCCGGGCTACGTCGTCGCCTTCGCCGCGGCATGCTACGGCTACTACATCCTGCCCACCTACCCAAGCGACCTGGCCACCATCCAGTTCGATCGTTCAGGTACGACACATATCGGCAAGTACCTGATCAACCACAGCTTCATCCTTCCCGGACTGATCGGCGTGGCAACCTCCTGCCTGGCCGGCTACTTTCTGGCGACGGCGCGTGGGCTGGTCTAGGTGCTGCCGCCTGCTTCGGCAATGGGCATCATCGACCGTTGTCTGCGCTCGCCTTTTCAGCAATCGCACCGCACGGGCGCTCCGGGCGAAGCGAGAATATTCAAACGATCGTTGACGCAGATCATACGTATATACTGATTTGCTAATGTACCAGGAGTAACATTCTTCCGCGCGCCGAGCCTCCCAGAAGCGGCAGGCGCGACCAGGAAAGCCTAGTTTTCACCGGAGTCTGTCATGATCAAACGTTTGCCGATTGCCTGCGCAATCACTGTTGGCCTTTTTAGTCTTTCGTCGCTCGCCCTGGCCTACGACGCCGACTGGAAGCGCGGTCGGGTCTATTACCGCAGCGTGTGCACCGCCTGCCATGCTGCCCAGGCGGGCGGCTCGATTGCGCCAAGCACGATGACCAAGGCGCAATGGGCCAGCTACCTGCAGGCCGACAAGCACGCCAAGGGCAAGGATTCGATGAAGCAGTACGTCAGCAAGGCCTACCGCGCCAGCATTCGCAGCCAGAACAAGGCAGCCGAAAAGTTTGCCGAGGTCGCCGACGACGAGCTGTTCGAGGACGTCAAGGCTTTCGTCATCAAGGGCGCCAAGGACGGCGAAGCACCCGCCACATGTAGCTGAGTCGCGCCTGCCGATTCGGTCGCACTTGCTGACAATTCCCTCCATTCCGTTCATTCGAATCTGCCAAAGATCATGTTCAAACCGTCTCGCCCGCTCGCGGCTGCCACCGTGCTGGCCGCCCTTCTTTCCGTCACCACCGCCTTCCCGACCGCCGCTGTGTCAGCCGAAGAAACAGCCAGCCAAACAAAGGCCGGCTGGTACCACAAGCTGGTCAATGCCGAGTTCGTCACCAAGTACGCCGTATTACCCAAACCGGAAGACGTTCTGATCGTCGACTCGCGGCCGACCGCGCGCAAGTACGATCCCGGGCACATTCCGACCGCGCTGAACATTCCGGACAGCCAGTTCGACAAGCTGGTCGATCTATTGCCCAAGGACAAGGGCAGCCTGTTGATCTTCTATTGCGACGGGCCGGAATGCATGCTCAGCCACAACTCGGCTTTCCGCGCCGAAAAGCTCGGCTACAGCAACATCCGGGTCTATGCCGACGGTTACCCGGACTGGCTGAAGAAGGGCCATATTGCAGCCGTCAGCGTGCCGTACATCAAGAAGCTGATCGATGACAAGGCGCCGCTGACGCTGATCGACTCGCGGCCGAAAGAGCGCAAGTTCGACAAGGGCCACATTCCTGGCGCAATCAGCATTCCTGACCTGCAGTTCGACAAGCTGGTCGACCGCCTGCCGGCCGACAAGGCTGCCCCACTCTACTTCTACTGCGAAGGGCTGAGCTGCAAGCTGAGTTCGGACTCGGCCGCCAAGGCGGTCAAGCTGGGCTACACCGCGGTCAAGGTGGTGCCTGAGGGCTATCCCGCCTGGGAAAAACTGTACGGCCCCGGACCCAGCACCGAAACCGCCGCCACGGCATCTGCTCCGACGATCCAGCCAGGCAAGGAAAGTGGCACGATCAGCCTCGCCTCGTTCGAACGAATCTACAAGGAAGCGCCGACGACCATCCACTTGATCGATGTGCGCGAACCCGCCGAATATGCCAGCGGAACCTTCAAGGGTGCGGTCAATTTCCCGATCAACACGCTGGAGAAGCGGATCGACGAGTTGCCCACCGACAAGCCCATTGTCTTCTTCTGCGGAACCAGCGCGCGTAGCGGCGAGGCGCACGACATGGCCAAGCTGTACAAACCTTCGCTGAAGACCTACTTCCTTGATGCCGAGACCAAATGGAGCAAGGATGGCAGCTACCGGATTGCCGAAACGAAATAGTTCGGCTCACCGACCTACGCGAGGAAGACATGAGCGCCAGAATTCTTCGGAGAATCGCCACGGGGTGGTCGGGCGGACTGCTGCTCGCCGCGCTGCTTGTCGGCGGCAGCACCTTGGCCGGCGAGCCCCCGCCAGTACGGCTGGATTCGACGGCCGACCATAGCAAATACAAAGAATTGCAGCAGGAGTTCGCGTCGGGCCCGGAGCTGACGAAAGTCTGCCTGAGCTGCCATACCGAAGCCGCCAGACAGGTGCACCGGACCAAACACTGGACCTGGGACTTTCTCAACCCGGAAAACCAGCAGCGCCTGGGCAAGAAGAACGTCATCAACAACTTCTGCATCTCGGTTCCCTCGAATTACGCGTTCTGCACCAGTTGCCACGTCGGTTACGGCTGGAAGGACGCGAGCTTCGACTTTACTGCGGAAGAGAATGTGGATTGCCTGGTCTGCCATGACACCACTGGCAGCTACCGCAAGCTGCCCGGACTCGCCGGGCACCCGCCGTATAAGGATGTCGAGATTCCGCCCGGTTCGGGCAAGATCGCCAAGGCCGTCGACCTGAGCCGGGTTGCCCAGAAGGTCGGCAAGACCAGTCGCGACACCTGTGGCGCGTGTCACTTCTTCGGGGGCGGCGGCGACGGCGTCAAGCACGGCGACATGGATTCCTCGCTCGCCTCGCCGGACAAGGAAGTCGACGTTCACATGGACGCCACCGGCCTCGACTTCACTTGCGGCACCTGCCACAAGACGGCCAGCCACGACGTTCCCGGCAGCCGTTACACACCAGTCGGCAAGGACAAGGGCGGCGCCCACATGCGCGGCAAGGAAGACAAGAGCAATCCGGCGACTTGCCAGGCCTGCCACGGGCTCAGCCCGCACAAGGACGCAGGCATGGCGGCCAAGCTCAATCACCATACCGACAAGATCGCCTGCCAGACCTGCCACATCCCCGCGATTGCGCGCGGCGGCGTCGCTACCAAGATGAGCTGGGACTGGTCGACCGCCGGACGGCTGACGCCGGACGGCAAGCCGATGATCAAGAAGGACGACAAGGGGCGCGTCATCTACGACTCGAAGAAGGGTGATTTCACGCTGGGTGAAAACGTCGTCCCCGAGTACGCCTGGTTCAATGGCAAGGTGAGCTACACGCTGCTCGGCGACAAGATCGAGAACACCGAAGGCGTGACGCACATCAACAAGCTGGGCGGCAGCGCCAAAGACGGCGAATCGCTGATCTGGCCAATGAAGGTTTTCCGCGGCGCACAGCCCTTCGACGCGGTCAACAAGACGCTGGTCACGCCGCATACCGCGGGCAACGACGATACCGCGTACTGGAAAAACTTTGGCTGGGAAAAGGCCATCGAGACCGGCATGAAGGTAGCGGGCGCCGATTTCTCGGGCAAAGTGGGCTTCATCAAGACCGACATGTCATGGCCGATCACACATATGGTCGCGCCGAAAGAGAAGGCGCTCGGCTGCAGCGAATGCCACACCCGCGGTGGTCGCCTGGATGCGATCGACGGCGTCTACATTCCGGGGCGCGATGCCAACCGCCTGGTCAACCTGATCGGCTGGATCGTCGCCGGCGGCACGCTGGCTGCCGTCGCGCTGCACGGCCTGATCCGCATCGTGCGCCGCCCGCGCTGATCTCAGGGAAACCCTCATGGAACGTATTTACATCTTTACCCGCTTCGAACGCTTCTGGCACTGGACGCAGGCGCTGCTGGTGATTGGCATGCTGCTCACCGGTTTCGAAATTCACGGCACCTACCATCTGCTCGGTTTCGCCAAGGCGCACCAGATTCATGGCATCGCCGCCTGGGCGCTGATCATTCTCTGGGTGTTCGCCATCTTCTGGCATTTCGTCACCGGCGAATGGCGCCAGTACATCCCGACGATGAAGAATGCCGACGTGGTCCTCAGGCACTATGCGTTGGGGATATTTCGCGGCGAACCCCACCCGTTCAAGGTAACACGCCGACAAAAACACAATCCGCTGCAGGCGCAGGCCTACCTGATGGTCAAGGTGCTGATCAACCCCCTGCTCTGGATTTCCGGACTGCTTTATCTCTACTACAACGAGTTGGCGGCCCTCGGGCAACATTTCGATCTGGCCACGATCGCCCTCGCGCATACCATCGGCGCTTTTCTGATGCTGGCCTTCTTCATTGCCCACGTCTATCTGATCACCACCGGCGACACGGTGGGTGCGCATTTGAAAGCGATGCTGACCGGCTGGGAGCACAGCGAGGAAAAGAACCCCCGATAGCGCTGCGATCCCGGCGGAAACGCCGGTCGCGGAGCAAGGAGCTACGCGCCGGCGAGTTGTTCAACGCGATTCTTCCGAGCCCGGCTCAGGCGGCAAGCAATCGCTTGGCGCCAGCCCGAGCGCGCGTCACGCTGCACGCTGCCTGAACCTGAGGCACGGCTGCGTTCGCGCGAATCTCGCACAACGCAGGGCTCGGTCCGGCAGACTTGGCTTTCAGATCTGCCGGGACCGGGCGGGTACCGCAAAGACCCGTGGGCGATTTGGCCGGACCGCAGCTCGCGGAAGGCGAACCCGGCCAAGCCGAATCGTGCCTGCCTACTCGACCTTCGCCTTGCTGCGCAATTCCCCGACAAACTTCTGCAGTTGCTCCTGCTGCAGGCGTTGCAACAGTTGCGGCTTGACCTGATCGAAAGTCGGGGGAGTGAGCGGGCGACTGTCGTCGACCTGGATCACGTGATAGCCAAAATCGGTCTTGACCGGTGTGTCGCTGTACTTGCCCTTGCCCAGCGCAGCCACCGCGTCGGCAAACGGCTTGACGTACTTCGCCGCGCTGCCCCAGCCAAGGTCACCCCCGTTATCCCGTGAGCCGGGGTCCTTCGATTGTTTGGCCAGTTCGTCGAACTTCGCGCCCTTCTTGAGGTTGGCGATGATCGTCTTCGCTTCATCTTCTTTCTCGACGAGGATGTGGCGCACCTTGTACTCGGTATTGCCGAGCTGACCTTTCACTTTGTCGTAGGCTGCCCTGACCTGGTCGTCGCCGATCGGATGCTTCTTCAGATACTCCTGGACGAAAGCGCGGATGATGATCGCCTGCCGCGCCAGGTCGGCCTGCGCGGCCACGTCGGTCTTCTTGTCGAGGCCGAGCTTCTTTGCCTCCTGGACGAGCAATTCACGACGGATCAGTTCTTCCCGGATGGCGTTCTTGAGCTCCGGACTGTCCGGTGCACCCTGCGCCTGCTGCTCAGCAACAAAAGCGTTCGCCAGCGTCTGTGAAATGGCGACGCCGTTCACCGTGGCGACGGCGCCCGCGGCCTTTCCTTTCTCGGCGGCAGTCACCGGCAGCGAGAGTAGCGCGCCGACGAGCAGCGTGCTGGCCAGCTTGGATAGCTTGTTCATCTATGCGTTCCTTGAGTTGGGGTAAATGAGTACTTGCTGTTCGCATCAAGTCGCGATCGAAGCCGTCGCGGAGTGCTCTTCCGGACTTAGCGTCGTCAGGCTCAGTGCATGAATCCTGCCCGCCAGGAGGTCGGCCAGGGCAGCGTGCACGATGCGGTGGCGGGCCAGTGAGCCCTGGCCGGCAAACGCCGCCGAGACGATGCGCAGGCGGTAATGCGCGCCGCCGCCGGCACCCGAGTGGCCGGCATGACGCGCCGAGTCGTCGTAAAGATCAAGGCTGATCGGCACCAGCTTGCTCAGGCGCTGCCGGATATCGGCTTCGAGATCGGCGCTGCGCGCGCCGCGGTCGTCGCTGGCGCTCACGCCGGCAGCACTTTCTTGAACGGCCGGACGGTAACGCGATCATAGACGCCGGCAGCGACGTAGGGATCGGCGTCAGCCCAGGCGCGCGCCGCGGTCAGCGAGGGAAACTCGGCAACGATCAGGCTGCCGGTGAAACCGGCTGGCCCGGGATCGGGCGCATCGATCGCCGGGAATGGCCCAGCCATCAGCAGGCGGCCTTCCGCCTGCAAAGCCTGTAGCCGCTGTACATGATTCGGTCGCGCGGCAAGCCGCTGTGCCAGCGTATCCGGCCGATCTTCGCCGACGATGGCGTAGAACATCATTTCTTCTCCTCAAGGAAGCGGGACAGAAACAGCCCTTGCGCCAGGACAAAAAGCAGCATCAGACCGGTCGCGCCGAAGAGCTTGAAGTTGACCCATTCGTCGGTGGAAAAGTTGAACGCCACGAACAGGTTGGCGACGCCCATGAAAGCAAAGAAGGCAATCCACGACCAATTGAGTTTGCTCCAGGCGACTTCCGGCAGATCGAGCTGCTCGCCGAGCAGCAGGCGAATGAAATTCTTGCGCAGGAAAAGCGAGCCAACGAGCAGCGCCGCAGCAAAGGCCCAATAGAGCACGGTCGGCTTCCACTTGATGAACTCCTCGTCGTGCAGGATCAGGGTCAGGCCACCGAAAAGCGTGATGACGACCAGGCTGACCCAAAGCATCGTGTCGATTCGCTTTCCCCTGAACCACAGCCAGCCGATCTGGGCGAAGGTGGCGGCGATCGCCACCGCGGTCGCGGTGTAGATGTCCCAGACCTTGTAGGCAATGAAGAAAAGGATGACCGGAAACAGGTCGAAAAGAAATTTCATCCGTGGCGCCGTGAATCAGACTTTGAATTATCGATGATTCGGCAAGCGGTTGTCCATGCGTGCTGTGCCTCAATTGGTCTTGGCGGAGGCGACATGGCCGCTTGCTCTCCTAGTTCAGCCAGAGGCGGATGCCGTCAAACGCCCGGCCGACGATTCCTGCTGGCTCGACGGCTTCCAGCGCACTGACCGGATACTCGCCGTAGGGCTTTCCGTCCATGCTCACCTTGAGCGTGCCAAGCACCTGGCCACGCGTTATTGGCGCGAGCAGCGGCTGTTGCGAGACAAGTTCGGTCCGCAGGCGCGAGCCGTAGCCTTTGGGTACGGCGAGAACGAGATCGTGGGCAAAACCAAGCTTCACCGCATTCTCCTTGCCTTTCCAGACCTTCAGGCTGGAAACGGGTTCGTTCTTGGCATAGAGCTGCACTGCGTCGTAGAACTGAAAGCCGTAATTGAGCAGCTTGAGCGATTCCTGCGCGCGCTGGTTGTCCGACGCGGTGCCGAGCACCACCGCCAGCAGGCGTCGCGCGCCGCGTTTGGCCGACGACACCAGACAATAGCCGGCACCCTCGGTATGTCCGGTCTTCAGGCCATCGACCGTGGGGTCGAGCCAGAGCAGGCGATTGCGGTTCGGTTGGGTGATCTTGTTGTAGCGAAACTCCTTCAGCGAGTAGTACTTCGCATACTCTTCAGGAAAGTCGCGAATGAGCGCGCCGGCCAACAGCGCCAGGTCGCGCGCCGTCGTGTAGTGCTGCGGATCGGGCAGGCCGCTCGCATTGCGGAAACTCGAGGCTTTCATGCCCAGACGTTGCGCCTCGCGATTCATCAACTGCGCAAAATTTTCCTCATCGCCGGCAATGGCTTCCGCGAGCGCAACGCAGGCATCGTTACCCGACTGCACGATCATTCCTTTGAGCAGGTCCTCGATGCGCACCTCGGTGCCGATCTGGATGAACATGCGCGAACCGCCGGTCTTCCACGCCTTTTGCGAAACCGGTACGGCCTGATCGAGCTTGATCGTTCCCTGGCGCAGCGCGGCAAAACTCAGGTACGCGGTCATCAGCTTGGTCAGCGACGCCGGTTCAAGACGCTCGTCGGCTGCCTGTGCGGCGAGTTCCTGGCCTGAGGCCGCTTCGACCAGGAGCCACGACTTGGCCGCCAGCACTGGCGGAATCGGCAATTGCTGGGCGAAGACGAGAGCGGGAAGACAAAGCAGAAGGAAAACGACCGAGCGAAACCTGCGCATGGGAACACGTTCCAGGCAAAGCGCGGATTATAGCAAGCGCCCCCTGGTGCTCTTGTGCGCGTTTTGTGACAGATCAGCGACCAGCGACCCCGCTGGCGTGACGTACTCCACAGCGCACGGCTGCGTCGACGCTTAGGATGGTGCTCGTTTGCTCGACCAATAAGCCCATGGGACAAATGGGCATAGTCAGGACCCCATGCTGCCGCCTTTTCGACCCCTCGCGGATTCCCTTGACCTGCAAAGCGCTTTTGCACAGCTTTCGCGTGGCGGCTTCGCCGGCAACAGTCTGGATGAAACACTGCGTCAACTGACCGCGGCCACCGGACAGATGCTCAACATCGAGCGCGTCAGCCTCTGGGGGCTGACCGCCGAGCAGTTGACGCTGGAGTGTATCGATCTTTATGAGCTGTCGCGTAACCGGCACAGCAACGGCGTGGTTCTGCACGCGACGCGCTATCCCGAGTATTTTCGCGCGCTCGCGCATGGCGACCCGATCGTCGCCGACGATGCGCTGAAGCATCCCTTGACGCAGGAGTTTGTCGACGATTACCTGCTGATGAACGGAATCAGTGCACTGATCGCCTCGCCGATTCACGTCAATGGCGAGTTGCAGGGGGTGTTGCGCATCGAACGTGTCGGGCCGCACTCCGCGTGGACTTCGGTACAACGCCTTTTCGCACACGCGATCAGCAACCTGGTCGCGCTCGCCCTGCTGCAGCATCATGTCGCGACGATCGAGGAAGACCTGCACGACGCCAACTGCCTGCGCCACGCGCTGTTCATGGGCGCGCGCGACGCCATCCTGATTTCCGATGCCGACAGCGGGCACATCCTCGACGCCAACCCGCAGGCCGAGAAGCTCTTCGGGCGCGAACTGCAGCAGCTTCTCGGTATCCTGCAGGCCGAACTGCATGCCGGTGGCGACACGCAGGAGGCGCGCGCAGTGCTCGGCGAGCTGATCAGGCTGGATGGCGCACAGACCCTGCGCAGCGAAGTAATCGCCGCGAACGGTCGCATCATCCCGGTGGAAGTCACCGGCCACCTGGTTCGCCTGGATAAAGGCAAGAAAGTCGTCCAGGGCGTTTTTCGCCCACTCGCCGAGGACGCCAACAAGGGCTGATCAGCGGCTGATGATCGTCGGCTTGTAGCCCAGAGCCAGGCGAATCCGTTCGGCAACGCGCTCGGCGTCAGCCCGGCTGGCATACGGCCCGAGGTGCACCCGGTGTATACCGCCGCCCGGGTTGACGCCAATTTCTTCGCTCAACCAATCGAGTTCACGCGCCAGATGGGCGCGCAGGCTTTCCGCGTTGTCGAGGCTGGCGAAAGCTCCCAGTTGAAGGAAAATGCCGCGCACGGCAGACGCTGGCCAAGCAGCATTCGGGCCCGGCGCCGGCAGCCTGGGCCCCTGGCCAGCAGTCGGCGCCGCCGCCGTCTGGCGCTCCAGCCTGGCTGCGAGCAGTTCGATTTCGTCACGACCGTCGGCCAACGCCACTTTCGCCGGTACGCTGGCGGGCGGGCTGGCGGGCGCGCTGGACAGGGCGAGCGCCGCGGCGTCTGCCGGCACGATCGCTTCGACCTCGACCAGCGCGCTGCCGTTATCGACATAACCCAGGCGGTAGGCGGCGGCGTACGAAAGGTCGATGATCCGGTCGGCATGAAACGGTCCACGGTCGGTGACGCGCAGGACCACCGACTTGCCGTTGCCGACATGGGTCACCCGAACGTAGGACGGAATGGCCAGCGTCGGATGCGCCGCGGTCATCGCGAACATGTCGTAGGGCTCGCCGATCGAGGTCTTCAGGCCGTGGAATTTCTTCCCGTACCAGCTTGCCACGCCGCGTTGCCGGTACGGCCGCAGACTGGTTTGTGGCTCGTAGGCCTTGCCCAGGACGACGTACGGGCGGTTGGCGAAACGATGCAGGGGTTCGCTGCGCGGCAGGGCATCCGGAATGTCGTCGAGATTGTCCGGAATCTCGTCCGCCGGGCCGTCGTCCTTGTAATAGGCTCCGGCGCGTTTCTGCACGACGGCCGGCTTGCGCACGATCTTGCCCGGCAGCCTGGTCGCCTCGCCTGGCTGCACCGCCACGTCCGGCGAGCGTCCCGGCTGTCCGCCGCATCCGGCCAGAAAGCACAGCAGCAGAGCGGTCGCCAGCCGCCGGTACGGCAGATCGTCGCGCGTTGACCAGGCGGGCCGGATCATTTCCTGACCAGCATCCGGTGCGTGCGAATGCTCATCAGAATGCCGATGCCGATCGACAGGGTGACCAGCGCGGTTCCCCCGTAGCTCATGAAAGGCAGGGGAACGCCCACGACCGGCAGAATCCCGCTGACCATGCCCATGTTGACGAAGGCGTAGGTGAAGAAGCTCAGCGTGATCGAGCCGGCCATGACGCGGGCAAACAGCGTCGAGGCGTTGGCCGCAATCACCAGACCGCGGGCGATCAGCAGCAGGTAGAGGAGAACGAGAAACGCGTTGCCCAACAGCCCGCGCTCCTCGGAAAAGACGGCAAAGATGAAGTCGGTGTGGCGCTCGGGAATGAACTCCAGGTGGGTCTGCGTTCCCTCCAGCCAGCCCTTGCCGAAGGTACCTCCGGAACCCATGGCAATGGTTGATTGGATGATATGGTAACCGGCGCCGAGCGGATCGCTCGTCGGGTCGATCAGCGTCAGGATGCGCTTGCGCTGGTAGTCACGCAGCATCGTCCAGGCAAAGGGTGCGGCGCTCGCCGCGGCGACGCCGAGCCCGGCGATCACTTGCCAGGGGAGGCCAGCGAAGAAGATGACGTAGAATCCGGCCGCTCCGACCAGGATCGCTGTGCCCAGGTCGGGTTGCTTGGCAATCAGGACAAAGGGGACGAGCAGCAGCACACCGGCACCCACGAAGTGGCGAAACTTGAGAACGGCTTCGTGCTTGTGGAAGTACCAGGCGAGCATCAGCGGGACGGCGATCTTGAGCAGTTCGGATGGCTGTACGCGGGTGAAACCGATCGACAACCAGCGGCGTGCGCCGTTCACCTTGACCCCGAAGACGAATACGAGGATCAGCAGGATGACGCCGATCACATAGAGCGGCACGCCGAAGCGCATCAGCTTCTGTGGCGGGATCTGGGCGACAATCCACATCGCGGCCAGGCCGACCGCCATGTTCAGGCTTTGCGCGATCAGGCGATTGCTCGCATCGTAGGTCGCGCTGTACACGGTGGTCAGGCCGACCAGCATCAGCGCGCCGGTAATCAGCAACAAAGGGCCATCGAGATGCTCGACCAGGCGCCGCCACAGGCGGTGCAGCATGTCTTCCAACATCGCCTAGTCCTCCTCCGCTTCGTCTTCTTCCGCCACACCCTTGGGCAACTTGCCGAGCAGGTAGTAGTCGAAGACCATGCGCGCAATCGGCGCCGCAGACTGCGCACCGAAACCACCGTTTTCGACCAGGACGGCGAGCGCGATCTGCGGTTTGTCGGCCGGCGCAAAAGCGATGTACAAGGCGTGGTCGCGCAACTCCTTCTTCACGCGCGAGGCCTTGTAGTCCCCCCCCTTCAGGCTGAAGACCTGCGCCGTACCGGTCTTGCCCGCTGCCACGTAGCCGGCACCGGCAAAGGCGCGCGTGCCGGTGCCATGCGTGTTGACCCCGACCATCGCGCGCTTGATCGTCTCGACATGCGATTGCTTCCACGGCAATACGCGCAGCGGCTCGGGTTCGATCATCGTCTTTTCGCCGGTCCGGCTGTCGGTGATGTACTTGACGAGGTGCGGGCGAAACATGATTCCGTTGTTCGCCACGACGGCCGTCGCCAGCGCCAGTTGAATCGGCGTGTAGGCGTTGTAGCCCTGGCCGATGCCGATCGAAATCGTTTCGCCGGCAAACCACTTCTGCTGTTCCGGCCGCTTGAAACGACGCTTCTTCCATTCTGGTGACGGCAGAACGCCTGCCGACTCGCCCTCGAGGTCGATCCCGGTCTCCTGACCAAAGCCGAGCGTCGCCATGAAGCGCGCGATGCTGTCGATACCCATGTCGTTGGCCAGAGTGTAGTAGTAGGTGTCGCAGGAATGGACGATCGATTTGTGCATGTCGACGCTGCCATGCCCACCCTTCTTGTCGTCGCGAAACTGGTGTCCGCCGAAGTTGAAGTAGCCGGGATCGGAGATCGCCTGCCCCGGCGTCCGCTTGCCGGTCTCCAGCGCGGCCAGTGCCATGAACGGCTTGAAGGTCGAACCTGGCGGATAGGCACCGTTCAGCGCCCGGTTGAGCATCGGCTTGTCGGGCGAGTTGTTGAGCGCGTCCCAGTCGTCGCTGCGGATCCCATCAACGAAGAGGTTGGGATCGAAGGTCGGCGTCGACACGAGTGCCAGGATGCCACCCGTCGACGGCTCGATCGCGACCAGGGCGCCGCGCCGGTCACCGAAGACCTTTTCGGCGATTTCCTGCAGTTTGACGTCGAGCGTCAGCGTCAAATTGTTGCCCTGCACCGGCGGCGTACGCGCCAGACTGCGGATTGCCCGGCCGCCGGCATCGATTTCCACCTGCTCGTATCCCGCCTCGCCGTGCAGGTCGAACTCGTAGCTCTGTTCGATGCCGGTCTTGCCGATGTGTTCGCTGCCCTTGTAGTTCGCCGTCTGGCCATTGTCGTCGATCATTTCGAGATCGCGCTTGTTGATCCGGCTGATGTAGCCGATGGCATGCGAGGCCACCGGCCCAAGCGGGTAATGACGAAACAGGCGCGCCTTGACCTCGACCCCCGGGAAGAGGTAGCGGTTGGCGGCGAATCTGGCCACCTCTTCCTCGCTCAGGCGGGTGCGAATCGGCAGGCTCTCGAAGGTCTTGCTCTCCTCGAGCAACTTGCGGAAGCGCTTGCGATCCTTCGGCTGAACGTCGATCACTCGCCCCAGACCCTCGATCGTCGCCTCCAGATCGTCGACTTTCGACGGCGTGATCTCCAGCGTATAAGCTGAATAGTTGCGCGCCAGAACGGTACCCCGGCGATCGACGATGACGCCGCGACTGGGGACGATCGGCACCAGCGAAATGCGATTGTCCTCGGCGCGCGTCGTGTAGTACTCGTGCTGCACGACCTGCAGGTGGAAGAAGCGGGCAAGAAGAAGCGCGAACGCCGCGACCACCGCGACGCCCGCCAGCGCGACGCGAAAGCGGAAGCGTTGGAGTTCGCGGTCGGGTGCATTCAGCGAAGCCTGAGCGAGCGCCACGGCAACTCCCTCAGACGGCGCGTCGACGCCGCGCGACCGGCGCGCCAGACGGCCTTGGCGCCGCTTCCGGGCGCATCAGCGAAGCTTCAGAGCGGTCGGTTCGCATCGTGGTCCACCGGCTGATGCTGCGGCAGAAGGAGAAGGTAGGTCAGGAGGGGCCAGAGCAGCGTGGCCAGACACGGACCAAGAAGGTAGGCGATTCCCGGCGAATCGGCGCCCGCCAGCGTGCGCACCGCCAACTGCACGAGCTGGACGAGCAGCAGCAAGGGAAAGACGTGCAGTGCCTGCTGGCCAAGCGGGAACCACAGAATGCGGCGCGACAGCGCGGAACCGCCGTAGACCGCCAGCACATAAGCCAAGGCATGCTGACCGAGCAGGCTGGCGTCCGCCACGTCCATCGCCAGTCCCGACAGAAACGCCAATCCCATGCCCACCCGCCGTGTCTCGCGCACGCTCCAGAAGACCAGCGTCAGCACCAGCCAGTCGGGCATCGCCGGCCAGGCTGCCGTCGGCAGCAGGTTCAAGAGCAGGGCGACGAGCAGCGTCAGGCCGATGAACGGCGGCCACACGGGCAACAGGATGCGGGAAGACGAGTAGCTGGTCTGCATCGTGCTTAATCCTTACGCAAGCGCCTCTTCTTGCCCGCCGACTTGCCCGGCGAGCGGCCATCGCGCCCGCTCGCCTCGTTCGTCAGTTGCTCGGGCAGGGCCACCGGCGGGCGCGGATCGAGGACCATGACTTCACTGAAGTTCTCGACGGCGGCCAGCGGCAGGCAATAGATGCGAGCAAACGAATAGGCCGTATCGCGTTCGATGTGTACCACCTTGGCGACCGGAAAACCGGGCAGAAAGACGCCGTCCAGCCCGGAGGTGACGAGCAGATCGCCATTCTGCACGTCAGCGTTCGCCGGCAGGAAGCGCAGATCGAGTTGGCCGTTGCCGAGTCCGAAGACAACCGAACGCTGGCCGGTGCGCACGATCTGCACC
>WBZM01000378.1_pt1 | contig 65146 bp, 59 predicted proteins | sample 5204271 | NCBI WGS metagenome assembly WBZM01 (sample SAMN12344346, study PRJNA552823) | activated sludge metagenome | biome: Activated sludge suspended growth; feature: Nitrification reactor; material: Wastewater; isolation source: activated sludge from nitrification reactor of wastewater... | reverse complement strand
AGCGGTATCGATCCTCACGACACGGTTATCGAGGAGTCGCCGCTGATCCGCAAGCAGATCGCGGACTTCCTGAAGACCGACGGCAAGGTGACCAATCCCTGCGGGACCAACCCCTGCTGGGCCGCCGGCTGGATGGGAATGCCCTGAGCCAGGCGGGCCTCAGGCCCGGATAAAGGCTGCCCCGGTTTGTATGGTGAACCGTCGTGGCTTCGAAGCGACAAAAGAAACGGGCCGAACGCACGCGAGCCCAGATGCCCCGCTGGATGTTCGAAACCCGGACCCACCGCTGGCATGAGGCCGGCCTTGGCGAAGAAATCACCGTCGACTCGCAGGGCCGGACCTGGCCGAAGCTGCTGCTGTTTTCGGTTCTGATAGCCGCGGTCCTTTTCGCCTTCAATCACCGGCAGGACATTGCCCCGGGATACGGCACCGAGGCAAGAATCCTCACCGCGATTCTGCTTTTCATCCTGGGCTGGGGTTTCGCTTCGGCATTGGGACGGACCCTCACCCCGTTCATCATGCGCCGGTTGGATCCCGGCACCGCTGGCACCCTTGGCTTCGCGATCCGGCTGGTCACGATCCTCCTGGTCGGCCTGGTCGCCCTCGGCATTGCCGGAGTCAAGCCGCAGACCCTCGCGGTCGGCGGTGCTGCAACCGCAATCGTCCTCGGTCTTGCCGCCCAGCAGACCCTCGGAAACATCTTTGCGGGGGTCGTTCTGCAAAGCACCAGGCCCTTCCGGGTCGGAGAGCGGGTGCGCCTGACCGGTGGTCCAATGGCGGGTTCAGTGGAGGGAACGGTCAGCTCGCTCGGGCTCTTCTACACGACGATCCTGAAGGGCCAGGACCGGATGATGATCCCCAACAGCCTGCTGCTGTTGCTGGCCGTGGAGCCGCTCCGGGAGCCTGACTCGATTGACATCCGGGCCCGCTTCGACAGCCACCTGAGTCCGGCCACGGTTCAGGACATGCTCAACCAGGCGATCACCGTCCAGACCCTGCGACCTCCCCGGATCGAACTCGAGGAAGTCGACCGCGACGAAGTGGTACTCCGAATCAGCGCCACTCCCGTGAAGCCGTCAGACGGAGCGAAGCTTGCGGAGCAGGTCGTGTCTGTGACCCGCGGCACTTTCGAGTACGAGACACCTGACACCGGCGAGATGGATCAGGCACGAAAGGAATCGGGTCCAGACCAGAAGCCCGACCCCGACGTTCCTCACGGGCATTCCTGAAGATCCGGCCGGTCTAGTTCCGGCCGCGGTTCCTCAGCCAGCCGATCTCCTTGCTGGCCTTGACTCCCTGGCCGGTGACCCTGACGATCAACTTGCTCCGTCCGGCCGGGGCGTTCCTTCTGACCTTCGGCTTCAGGGTTACGACTCTGGATCTGGCCCTGCCTAGCGAGTTGAGCTGGGTGCACGAGAGATTGACCGCCTTGCCGCTTACGCAGGCCTTGACGCCCTTCGCGTCCGCTTGCCCAGAGTTGCTGACCTTGAGCCTGACTCGAATGAGCTTTCCTGGCCTGCCGACGGCGTCGGGACCAAGAACGGCAACCTTGAGTCTGGCGACGGGTGGTTTGACAGTAACGCTGGTGGCCGAACTGGCGAGGGGGTCCTGGGCGCGGGCGCGGTAGTCGTCGGCGTCGGCGGCGGTCTGGTTGGGAGGTCCGAAGTAGCGGATCCGGTTCACTGAGAGCTTCTCCGGTTCCGCCCCGATGCCGAAGATGGGGTCAGTGTTCGGGTAGACGCCGTCGATGCCGAAGCCACTGGCACCGTAGGCCTTCAGATCACCACCGCATTGGCGTTCCCCGGCGTTGTCGGTAGGAGTGGAGTCATCGAGGTAGTACCCCTTGAAGCCCTTGAACGCCGGGAAAGTCTCCGGGGTGGCGGAACTTTCGGCGGTCGCGAGGGTGGTCGTGGTCCCCTTGTCGCCACTTACCTGCTGCCAGGCGTAGGTGCCGTCACTGAAGTCCTCGTGATCGAAGAGGTCAATCGAGTCGTCGCCTGGCTGCCCGTTCACCTGGCCAGGTACGCCGTCGATCGTGACCCCGGTGAGGTTCTTCTGGTCCCGGTAGGTCATGCCGAGGGCCGCGTCGCTGTAATCGGTCCAGACGTACATTTGCGGGATCGGGTGGACTCGGACGTTCACACGGCGGTCCTCCCGGTCCGGGTAGTAGAGGTGGACGTCTTCGACGTATGGACCCGAGTTCGCACCCATGTATGAGCGGATCGCCCTGACCGGTCCGTCGATCACCGTGACATAGGTCCCTTCGTCGTCGGTGTTGAAGTCATTGCCGGGGTCGGTGTCGAGCTTCCAGTTGGCGGAGAAGGTGAACTCGCTCCGTCCGCAGCTGCTCAGGCCGCCGGCCGAGACGCCTTCCCGATCGAGAATGTCGATGCCAGGCGCTTCGCCAGCCGTGATCTTCAACTCGTCTTCACGCCAGCGGTCAATGGAATGGAGTTCGTAGTTGGCGGTCTTGACGGTCGAGTCTTCGGGGTTGGGAGTGTTGGTCCACCCGTAATCGTCGATCAGGGTGTCGCCAGGCTCGAAGTTGAGCAGGTTGAAGTCGTAGTCGACGTAATCCTTACCGGCCGACGGATCAAGATTTCCGCTCGCCTTGAACAGGTAGACGTAGGCGGAGCCGCCTCCGGCCGGGTCGTTCACGGCGACCTTCGTGGCCGTCGAGGCGTCGACGCCCTGGGGTGCGACCGCCGAGCCGGGTGCCTGGCTGCCGGCGTCTCCGCCCAGGAAGACCAGCTCGTCATCGGCGTCGAAGTTCGCGTTCGCATCGGCCCCCGAGCGGGTCTTGGGGTCAGCGTAGATCTCCACATCGAAGCTGCGGATGTCCTCGTCGACTCCGACCTGCCCGTTGATGTAGCCGACCGGTATGTCCGGGTAAAGGCTGCGGGCGCTGACCACGTGACGTTCGTCAACCTGGACCGGGATCTGCTTCCACTTCCCGTTCCACTTGAATCCGACGATCTTTCCGGGCCGCACGTTCAGCTTTGTTGGAAGCGACGCTCCCTTCAGCACGACCGGATCGGTCGGCCGGTCGGCCGGAGCCGCTCCGGACTGGCCGGCGAAGCCGAATGAGGTGATCGCGGCGAGGCCAAGCACAGCCCCGGCCCGCGCGAACATCCTGAACGCGAGGTCCCTTCCCATGAGATAGAGACTACAGCGTGTTCATGAACCCGTGGGCGGCTCTCAGCGCCGGCGTTCGACCTCTTCCACCATCAACTTCGTATGGAGTGCGGCAATCAGGTCCTTGAGTGGCTCGACGCCTGCTTCGATCAGCTCGACGGCGGTTTCTGCCGGCATCTCGCCCTCGAGCCTTTCCATAAGGACGTCGACTTCCTCCTTGACCAGTGCCTCGAGCGCATGCTTGTAGCGCAGGGTGTCGTAGACGGTGAAACCGATCTGCTCGTCGTAACCGCCCGCCCGGAAACGTGACATCGCTTCGATGATGGTCACGTCCGAAGGTGAGTAACCGCGTGAGTTCGGGGTGAGAATTCCGATCTCGGCCAGCCGTTCCAGCGCCTTCTTCGGCACCCCGTACTTCCTGACCTCGGCGGCGCTGGTTCTGGTCTGCTCCCGGGCCAGCGCCCGTTCGAGAATCCGGTCCTCGACCTCAAGCATCGCCTCGGCCTGGTCAGGCTCCTCCTCCAGCACCTTCTTGATCGCCCTCAGCGGCATGTACCGCTCCTCCTGGAGGCGCTTGATCAGCCTGATGCGATCAACCGTTTCGGGCCGGTACCAGGCCATGTTCCGGCTGGTCTTGACTGGCTCCGGAAGCAGTCCTTCTCGGAGGTAGTGCTTGATCGTGGGGGCAGGAACTCCGGAGGCCTCGACGAGACCGGACATCTTGAGCAGCTTCTCGTCGGTGGCCTGCTGGGTCACGCCCGGAACTCGGTCTTTCCCGCGACTCCCGGACCGGCGGCAGCACCGGTCTCGAAGAGTCCGTCGATTTCCTCGCCGCTGAACCCGGCGGCTGCAAGTACTTCACGGGTGTCCGCGCCGATCGCGGGAGCAGCACTCGCCGGGGCGGCCGGCGTGCCGCTCATCCGGATCGGCGACCCGATCTGACGGACCGGCCCGATCCCGGGCTGGTCGAATTCGACGATCATTCCGCGCTCGCGGAACAGCTCGGAATCGAGAGCCTCATCAAGTTCGAGGATCGGCTCGATGCAGCAGTCGTAAGTGTCGTTGAACGCTTTCCACTCATCGCGGGTCCTTTCCCTGAACACCGCCGCGACCTTCTCCCAGGCTTCGCCACCGGGTCGTTCGAACTGGAGCTCGATCAGGTCCTCATGCCCGGTGCCCTCGCAGAATGCGCGCCAGAACTTCGGCTCGAGAGCACCACAGCTGACCCATCCGTCGGCAGCTTCGTAGGTCAGGTAGCAGAGGATGCCGCCGGCGAGCATCACTTCTCCCCGCCTGGGGCTGTTGCCATCCACCAGGGTGGCTCCCGCGGCCATCGCCAGCCAGGCGAAGGCCCCGTCGGTCATCGAGATGTCCACCATCTGGCCCTTGCCGCTCCGGCCCTTTTCGATCAGGGCAGCGAGGATGCCGAAAGCAGCGTTCATCGCCCCGCCGCCAAGGTCGCCGATCTGTCCGGCCGGCTGGATCGGGGGCCCGCCCGCCTGGCCGGTCATGGCAAGCATGCCGGTCGCGCCGAGGTAGTTGATGTCATGCCCGGCCCGGTCCCGTGCGGGGCCGTCCTGGCCGTAACCGCTGATCGAGCAATAGACGAGACCCTCGTTCAGGTCCTTCAGGGTTCCGTAATCGACACCCAGCTTCTCGGCCACTCCCGGCCTGAAACCTTCCAGGACGACATCGGCCCCGGGTACGAGCCGGTAGAACGCTTCCCTGCCCGCATCGCTCTTGAGATCCAGGCGGATCGAACGCTTGCCTCGGTTCAGCGACAGGTAAAGACCGGATCTCGTGGCCCCGGTGTCGGGGTCGACGTCTCCCGGGGCTCCTTCGGCATCCGTTTCATGGAGCGGAGGTGCGTAGCGGATGTAGTCGCCGGGACCCGTGTCCTCGACCTTGATGACTTCCGCGCCGAAGTCGACCAGCATCTGCGAACAGAAGCCGCCCGGAAGGAGCCGGGTCAGGTCGAGGGCCGTGATCCCCTCCAGTGGGAGTGCCCTCTCGCTCACCGAGGCTCCACCGTGACCGGGAAGTTGACCGAGTTGGCCACGAAGCAGGCTTTGTGTGCCCGATCGTGGAGGCCGGCGATGAAATCTTCGTCGGGGCGCTCCCCCTCGAACTCGATTTCCGGCCGCAGAACGGCCGAGGTGAACCGGTCCTCCTCGAGAACGATCTCGGCGTTGTCCACGTAGGCGGAAACCGGGTGTCGCTTGGCCCGCGCGTAGGCGATGAACCAAAGCATGTGGCAGGAGGAAATCGCCCCGACCATCATCTCCTCCGGGTTCGCCTTGTCCGGATCGCCGCCGAATCCCGGCGCCGAGGATCCGTGAAGCACTTCGGTGCCCATCTCCACCCGGTGCGCCCGGATGTCCTCGCCGCCCTCCCAGACCAGCCTGGTGCTGAAGGTTTCGGCGGACATCTCAGTTGCCGCCCGCGGGCTTCAGGCCGAGCATTTCCCTGGCCTCGTCGATGCTTGCGACCCGGCGGCCGGCGTCCTCGACCATCTGCCTTGCCTTGCTGACCAGGTCGCCGTTGGACTTGCACATGGTTCCGTCAGGAAGGTAGAGGTTGTCCTCCACCCCGGCCCGCACATTTCCGCCGAGGGTGATCGCGGCGGCAAGCAGCTTCCACTGGTCACGCGAGATTCCGATCACCTGCCAGTTGTTCGGTCCCTCCGGTCCGCCGGGAACCTGATCGGCCATCACCGAGACGTTGCGAGGCGTCGGACGGATGCCGCCGGTGACTCCCATCACCAGTGATATCTGGAGCGGATCCTTGACCAGCCCCATGTCGATCAACGGATCGAGGTTGGCGACGTGACCGGCATCGAAGCACTCATGTTCAGGCTTGATCCCCAGGTCGTTCATGGCGGTGATGAACTGAATGATCTCGTCGAAGGAGTTCTCGAAGACCGCCTTGAAGACGAAATCCTTTCGCCGTCGCGAGTACTTCGCGTAGTTCATCGAGCTCATGTTGAGCGCCGCGACGTCGGGCCTGCATGCATCCAGATACTCGATCCGCTTCTCGACAGGAACGCCGATCGCGCCGGTCGAGTAATTGATGATCACGTCGGGGCATTCGGCCTTGATCGCCTCGGTGATCGCCCGGAAATCCTCGACCTCCCAGGACGGCGTGCCGTCGGGCTTGCGGGCGTGGATGTGGATCTGGCTGGCGCCCTCGTCAACCGAGCGCCTCGCCTCGGCCGCGTACTCCTCGGGTGTGTAGGGAATCGCCGGGCACTGGTCCCGGTTGGCGATCACTCCGGAGATCGAGTTGCTGATGATCACCGGGTCTTCAAACTTGCTCACTGAAAATTCCTCCGTTTTCGTTGAGCCGGATCAGGCGGCGCCAACGGTCTTGTTGATTGCGGCAACCAGCTCCTCGAGTTCAGGCACCAGTTCGTCCGGCGGATCGATCACGTGGTTGTACGCGCCACCGGTCCAGTGGCCCCGAAACATGATGTGTGGTTGCGAGAGCATGCCCTTCTTTGTCGACAGCTCGGCTGAATCGATCTCGTGGATGTGGATCCGGACCGACCTGACCTCGTTGAACCCGAGGAATTCCACGATGGTTCCGTCGAAACGGACCACACCATGCATCTGCTCCTGATCGTGGGGCAGCAGCACCTCGATGACTTCGCTCATACCGGCATCACTCCGTGCTTCTTCCACGGTCGCTCGACATGCTTGTCCCTGGCCATCTTCAGGCCGCGGATCACCGTCTGACGGGTCTCACGTGGGTCGATGATGTCGTCGATCATCGCGTTGCCCGCAGCGATGTACGGGTCGATCTGCTGACGCACTGCGTTCAGCATCGCTTCCCTTGTGGCTTCGGGATCATCAGCGGCGTCGATTGCAGAGCGGCCGATGATGTTGACCGCGCCTTCCGCTCCCATGACCGAAATCTCGGCGCCGGGCCAGGCGACGATCAGGTCGGGCTCGTAGGCCCGGCCGCACATCACGTAGTAGCCGGCACCGTAGGCCTTGCGAACCAGAACGGTGATCTTCGGCACCGTCGCCCGGCTGACCGCGTAGAGCATCTTGGCGCCATGCCGGATGATGCCCTGCTGCTCGACCTTGGAGCCGACCAGGAATCCCGGCACGTCCTGGAGGAACAGCAGCGGAATGCTGAAGGCATCGCAGAGGTTGATGAACCTTGCCGCCTTGTCGGCCGAATCGACGTCGAGGACTCCACCCAGATGCTTCGGCTGGTTGGCCACGATTCCGACCGACTGCCCACCCATGCGGGCGAAACAGGTGATCAGCGACTTGGCGAACTTCGGCTTGATGTCGAAGTAGTCGCCGTCGTCGACGATCTCCTCGATCACGTCGTACATGTTGTACGGCGTTCGCGGTGACTCCGGGATGATCTCAAGCAGCTTGTCCGAGCCGCGATCCTCGGGGTCCGAGCATTCGAGCACGGGCGGCTTCTGCTCGCAGTTCGACGGGAAGTAACTGAGGTACTTCTTGACCGCCTCGATGCATTCCGGGTCATCCTTGACCTCGAGGTCACCCACGCCCGACTTGCGGCAGTGAACCTTGGCTCCGCCGAGATCTTCCATCTCGATTTCCTCACCGGTGACTGCCTTGACCAGATGCGGCCCGGCCAGCGCCATCGCTCCCTGCCCTACCACCATGGGAACGAAGTCGGACAGGCCGGGGATGTAAGCGGTACCGGCGGCGCAGGGTCCCATCATCGCCGCAACCATCGGAACCACTCCCGACATCTGGACTTCCTCACGGAACAGATGACCGGATCCGGCAAACAGCGAACCCGCTGCTTCCTGGATCCGGGCACCGGCGGAGTCAAGCAGCCAGACCAGTGGCATCCGCTTCTGCAGCGCCATCTCCCTGATCCTGGTCACCTTGATCTCGCCGGTCTGGCCCATCGAACCGGCCATCACCGTGAAGTCATATGCGACGACCGCCACCGGGCGGCCATCGACGTCTCCCCAGCCGGTCACGACGCCGTCGGCCGGGGCTTCCTTGCTCTGCATCGCAGGCTGCGAGTAATGCGGACGCCCGTGAATGCCGATCTCGTTGAACGTGCCCTCGTCTACCAGGAGGTCAATCCGTTCGCGCGCGGTCAGTTTGCCGCGGGCGTGCTGGGCCTCGATCTTCTTGAGGCCACCTCCGAGCCTTGCCTTGCCCCGGCGTTCATGGAGCTGTTCGGTGAGCGCGGTCAGAGGCGCGGTGCCGGGCAGCAGGTTCTGCGGAGCCTCGGCCCCGTTCTCGTTCTCGCTCATCAGCGTCCCTTCCATTCAGGCTCGCGTTTTTCGAAGAAGGCCTTCACGCCCTCGATCGCGTCTTCGCTGGAAAGCTCGATCGCGAGCTGTGAGCGGAGGTAGTCGAGGGCGGCGGCCAGGTCCATGTCCATCTGACGCCACATCGCGTCCTTGCCCAGCTTCATCACCAGCGGCGACTTCGAAGCCAGCATCCGGGTCCAGTCATCGAGCACCATGTCGAATTCCTTGCCCTTCGCAACGTGGTTGACGATGCCGGCTTCCTTCGCTTCGGTCGCGCTCATGCGACCGCCAAGCAGCAGCATCTCGTTCGCCTTTTTGCGGGGAACGTTGCGGTAGATCAGCGCCATGATCATGAACGGGAACAGGCCGACGTTGATCTCGGGGGTGCCGAAAGTGGCCTTCTCGCTCGATAGGATCAGGTCACAGGCAAGGGCGAGTCCAAGCGAACCGGCAAGCACGTGACCGCGGGCGGCGACGATCGAAGGCTTGCCGAGCTGGCCCAGAAGCTTGAATGCCTCGACAAAGTTCTCCGCCCCTTCGAACTTCTGGACGGCGTTGGCGTCACCGCCGAAGGCAGCGAGGTTGCCACCGGCCGAAAAGACCTTTTCGTGTGAGGAAGCGAGAACAACGACTCTCACCGCTTCGTCGGTCCGGGCCTGGTGAAGGGCCTCGATCAGTTCGCTCAGCAGCTGGTCTGAGAGGGCATTTCGGGTCTCGGGATCGTCCAGCGTGATGGTCGCGACGTAGTCGGCGACCTCGTACCGGATCTTCTCGAAGGAAGGGCTGGCTTGGGTCATGGCGGCAAAGATACCAGCTAGTCGAGAGTAGAAAGTGTTACTGTCCACTTTCAGAATTTGTAGGAAAGGTGCCTGTCGGCTGTACGCCCGGGCACGGCGAGCAAATACCGAGGAGACACGCGTGGCCACCGATACCGTCATCAAGCCCGACTTCGAAGCAGCACAGAAGCACTTCATCTTCACCCAGGAGCACGAGGACCTCAGGGAGTCGATGGAGGACTGGGTCAAGAAGGAGCTCTACCCGCACCGCATGGAGTGGGAGAAGACCAAGTGGCCCGATTCGGCCATCCAGCGCGCCGGCGAGCTGGGCTACCTGGGCCTCTGCTTCCCCGAGGAATACGGCGGACAGGGCGGCGACTACTACTACTCGCTGGTCCGGGCGGAGGCACTCTCCTACGCCGGCTCGGGTGGTCTCGGAATGGGCTTCGCCGTTCAGACCGACATGGTCCTCCCCCCGATCGAGATGCTCGGAACCGAAGAGCAGAAGCAGACCTACCTCAAGCCCGGTATCGAGGGCACCCGGATCGGATGCCTGGGCATCACCGAGCCCGGAGCCGGTTCCGATGTCGCCGGCATCCGCACCACGGCGATTCTCGATGGTGACGAGTACGTGATCAATGGCTCCAAGACCTTCATCACCAACGCAGCCCGGGCCGACTTCATCGTCCTCGTGACGAAGACCGATCCGGACGCGGGCCACAACGGCATCACCCTGCTGCTGATCGACATCCGTGACGAAGAGGGCAACGAGCTGCCCGGCTTCTCCGTCGCCCAGAACCTCGAGAAGATGGGTATGGAGGCTTCGGACACCTGCGAGATCGCCTTCGAGGACATGCGGGTCCCGGCGGACTCCGTTCTTGGCGAGGTCGGCAAGGGCTTCTACCACATCACCTGGGAGCTCCAGGGCGAGCGCCTGGTCGCCGCGGCTGGCTCGAATGCCGGTGCCGAGCGCCTGCTCGAGACGACCATCCAGTACGCGAAGGAGCGCGAGGCCTTCGGCCGGCCGATCGGCAAGTTCCAGACGATCCGCCACAAGATCGCCGCGATGGCGACCAAGATCGAAGCCAGCAAGCAGTTCACCTACACGGTGGCCTGGCGGTTCGCCAACGGTGAGTACCCGGTGCGGGAGATCTCGATGGCGAAGCTCCTCTCCGCCCAGATGGCCTGCGAGGTCGCCGATGACGCGATCCAGGTCCATGGTGGCTGGGGCTACATGAAGGAGTACGAGGTCGAGCGTCACTACCGCGACGTTCGTCTCAACCGGATCGGCGCCGGCACCGACGAAGTCATGCTCGAAGTGATCGGTCGCTCCTACGGCCTCTAAACGACTGGCCAAGCCATTTGGAAAGGCCCTTCACCCTGAGCGGGTGACGGGCCTTTTCTTTTCTCCCCTACCCTTCGCCCATGCCCCAGGGAACCGAAGAGCTTGACGTCGTAATCGTCGGGGCCGGCATTTCCGGGATCTCGATGGCCCATCAGCTCAGCCAGGATCATCCCGGTCTGAGCTACGCGATCATCGAGAACCGCCAGAGGATCGGCGGTACCTGGGACCTTTTCCGCTACCCCGGCATCCGGTCTGACTCCGGGATGGGGACTTTCGCATTCTCCTTTCGCCCCTGGACCGGAACCCGCCATTTCGGAACCGGGCAGGAGATCAGGAACTACCTCGAGGAAACCGCCGCCGAGTACGGAATCGACCGTCACATCCGGTTCGGCCACAAGGTGACCGCCGCCGCCTGGGACAGCGAATCCGCGAGATGGACCGTGACCGTTCAGGCTTCCGGCGAGGGTGGCGACACCGGCGAGACAACGCAGATCCGTTCCCGGTTCCTTGTCGGCTGCACCGGCTACTACCGATACGACCGTGGTTTCTCACCTCGGTTCGAGGGCGAAGAAGACTTCAAGGGCGACCTCTTCCACGCCCAGCAGTGGCCGGAAGAAATGCCAGTCGAGGGTCGCAAGATCGTGATCGTCGGCAGCGGCGCCACCGCAGTTACCGTGGTTCCGGCACTGGCCGAGGCAGGTGCGGAAGTCACCATGCTGCAGCGCTCGCCGAGCTACGTGGTGAGCGTCCCCAACTCAGGCGGCATCGGGGACTGGATCAAACGCTTCTTCTCCCGCAAGCGGGCCGCCTGGCTGATCCGCTGGATGGGTGTCCTCACAGAGATAGCCCAGTTCAACCTTTCCCGCCGCTACCCGAACTTCTTCCGCCGGATGTTCATTAGCGGCGCCCGCAAGCAGTTGCCGGCTGGCTTCGAGAAGAGGCACCTCAACCCGGCATATGACCCCTGGGTCCAGCGCGTCTGTTTCGCCCCCGACGGCGATTACTACGAGGCGATCTCCTCCGGGCGGGCGAGGATCGAGACCGGAAACATCGAGCGCATCTCATCCGACCGGATTCATCTGCGGGAAGGTGGCGAGCTCGAAGCCGACGTCATAGTCAAGGCCACCGGACTCGACATCCTGATCTTCGGGGAGATCGAGATGACGGTCGACGGCGAACCTGTTGATCCGGCCGATCACCTCGTCTACAAGGGGGCAATGCTTTCCGGGGTACCCAACTTCATCTTTGTGGTCGGCTATACGAACGCCTCCTGGACGCTGAAGTCAGAGCTGATCGCCCGTTTCGCGAGCCGCTTCATCTCCGAGGTCGAGGCCTCCGGTGCCGAGAGCGGCATGCCCGTGGCGCCTCCCGGGCCGATGAAGACCGTTCCCCTGCTGAACCTTGATTCGGGCTACATCAAGCGGGCCCGTTCCCGCCTTCCCCAGGCCGGGGACCGCTCGCCCTGGGTGCTTCACATGAACTATTTCTCCGACCGTCGGGAGTTGCTACAGGCGGATCTCCATGACGGCGCGATCCGCTACTCGTAGGATGCCCGCATGAGAAATCGCAGCCGCCGCCTGATGCTCGGACTCGCCGCCATTGCCCTCGTTGCCGTCGGCGGTGTCGGCGCTACCCTGGCCATTTCCGCGACCAGTGATCCGCCCGCCCCGAAGTACAACCCGCTCGCCCGGGTGGTCAATCCGATCGGGGCACCGGGCCGCGCACTGGGTCTCTCTCGCGTGGTGATCCAGCCCGGAGCGAAGATCCCTCTTCACCTTCACCAGGGGACTCAGCTCGGCTACATCCAGTCCGGCACACTGACCTACACGGTCGAGTCGGGTCAGGCGAAGGTGATGAGTGGTCCGGGTGACGACGCGAAGCTGGTCCGGCTGATCAAGGCCGGTCAGACCGCGAGGGTCAAGGCCGGTCAGTGGCTGATCGAGCAGCCCTCCAACCATCACAGGGCGGCCAACAACGGAAGCGAACCCGTTGTGATCCTGCTCTCGAACCTTCTGCTGAAGAACGCGAAGCCTTCGAAGCTCCTGCCCTGAGGTCAGGCGACCGGAGTTACCTCGGCGGTGCAGTGTGCGCACCGGGTCGCCTTTACCGGTATCTCGGAAAGGCATTCGGGGCAGTCCCGGTGAGTGTCTTCCTCGAGACCCTTCAGGCGGTTGATCGGCACGACCACGAAGAAGTAGACGACCGCTGAAACGGAGAGAAACGCGATCAGCGCGTTGATGAAGTTGCCGTAAGTGAACTCGGAGCCGTTAATCGTGAACGACAGCGCCGAGAAGTCCGGCTCGCCGAAGATCGCTGCCACGACCGGGGTCAGGAGGTCGGCCACCATTGAGTTGACCAGGGCGGTGAATGCCGCGCCGATGACGACGGCCACCGCGAGGTCGATCACGTTCCCCCGGCTGATGAACTCCTTGTACCCCTGAATCATCTTCATGCCCGGCGAAACTACCCGGCGGCCCCGACGTGAATCAGGGCCGCCGCTACTTCAGCGGGGTCGGGCGGTGAAGGTGGTGGTTCCCGAGCAGATGAAGATCCTGGCTCCGTAGAGATCAGGGACCAGGAAGGAAAAGTTGAGGCTGAGCTTTCCCGACACGGCCTTTCCGTTTTTCCGAAGCCTCACCTCGTAGTTCTTGGTCGCCTTTATGCCCATGTTCATCGCGGCTGGCTGAAGGTCCTTGCTCTTCACCGTCTTCCCGACGCGAGCCGGCGCGGCAGGCTGGAAGAGCTCCCCGCCAGCCCTCGACGAGTAGTTGCCGGTGGTTTCCAGGCAAATGGTCGGGACCAGCGTCCTGATGCCTTTGGCAGCGTTTCCGGTGAGGTTGAAGGTCACTTGGTTACCGCCTTTGGTCTTGCCCTTGTAGGGCGTCGCTCCAGCGAAGTCGGCCGCGAACATGAACCAGGCCAGGAACAGCCCGGTAAAGACGATGAGCCCTGCCCTGAAACCGCCATCCGCCAGGCGAGCCCGTGGACGCGGGTTGATGACGGGATTGCGTTGCTCGGGTTTAGGGATGTTCATGGTGCGTGACCTCCGGTTTGCGGGATTGCTGATGGCAGCAGGTTCCAGACCGGCCCTTGCGGCGAGTTTGCGGGGACTTTGCGGACTCCCGCCGCGCCTGACACGATTCGTTGGGTACGACCGGGTGTGCCCCGCTCGATTGGCTCTATAGTGCGGCGCGCAACCAATCCAAGGAGTGTTTCTTTCGATGGGACTACTTGAAGGCAAGAACGCGATCGTCACCGGCTCCGCCCGGGGCATCGGACGGGCTACTGCCGAACTTTTCGCCGCCCAGGGCGCCAGGGTTCTGATCAACGATCTCGACGCCGACGTCGCCGAGCAGACTGCGTCCGAAATCGACGGTGAGACCGCCGTCTTCGGTGGCGACCTGACCAAGGGCGACGCCTGCGACAAGCTCGTGGCGACCGCACAGGAAGCTTTCGGCTCGGTCGACATCGTGGTCAACAACGCCGGCTACACCTGGGACGGTGTCGCTCACAAGATGAGTGATGACCAGTTCCAGGCGATGCTCGACATCCACACGATCGTCCCGTTCCGGGTCGCTCGCGCCCTCGCCCCGGCATGGCGTGAAGCCGCCAAGGCCGAAGCAGCCGAAGGAAACGAGTACTTCCGCAAGCTGATCAACATCAGTTCGGTTTCCGGCACGATGGGTAACGCCGGTCAGGTCAACTACAGCGCCGCCAAGTCGGCCGTGGTCGGACTGACCAAGACGCTCGCCAAGGAGTGGGGCCAGTTCAAGATCAACGTGAACGCGGTTGCCTTCGGGTTCGTCGAGACCCGCCTCACCGCCGCCAAAGAAGGTGACGCCGAGACGATTACCGCCCCTGACGGCGAGGAAATCCAGCTCGGCATTCCCGAGCAGATGCGTGCGATGGCCTCGATGATCATTCCGCTCGGCCGTCCTGCATCGCCGGAGGAAGCTGCCGGTCCGGTCCTCTTCCTCGGCTCGAACCTCTCCGATTATGTTCACGGCCAGGTCCTGAACGTGACCGGCGGCCAGTTCGGCGGCATGTACACGTAAAGAAGTCGCCGCACTTGTTGAGCCCGAAAAGGGCCCCGGTTTCCCGGGGCCCTTTTCTTTGCTCCTTTTCTGTCCGCTAGGGGGTGAAGCTCGACGGAGTGATCGTCGGCATCCCGGACTGAAGAAGCCACTGCTGCCAGTAGTCCTCGAGAAGCTCGAGTTCAGCACCCGTGAAATCGCTGATCTCAAGGGCCAGATCGATTGCCTGCTGAGTGGTGATTACGCCGTAGCCGTATCTCGCCATCAGCTCCTGCGCATACTCGGTGAATTTCGAATCACCGACGATCTGTCGATAACCCTCCAATGCCATTCCCGGTCGCGTATACGAGGGGAATGAATTGAACATGTTCGCCGGATCCCCACCCACGGTGGCAGGTGGCTGGGTCCATTTGCTGCTCTCGGGGTTCGTGTAGTTGTTGGTCCACTGGGCGGCCGGATTGGCGGCGGAGACGCTCCTCCAGGCACCCCAGGTGGCCCAGCCTTCGTTGAACCAGATCTCCAGCCAGGTGGCCGGACCGACCGTGTTGCCAAACCACTGATGGGTCCACTCGTGAGCCTGGGTGCCGGCCGAAATACTCGGGCCGGAACCACCACCTGCGTAATGCGACTTGCCGACGTTTTCAAGGGCGTAGCCGAGCTGGGGCACCCATCCGGCAATGTCGCCCCCTGAATCGAGCGGGTACTCACCGAAGATCGGGGTGAACAGATCGATGATGCCCTGCTGCGCCGCGAATCGGGTTTCGAGAGCGGTGATCTGAGCGGGAGTGGCCTGATCGTCGTAGTAGTTGTACGCCGGGATCGTCTCCAGCGGCACGGTTCCCGTCTTGTCAACAGACGTCACCGTGCCCTGGATCATCGGCGCGACCGTGGCTGTGGTGAGGTAGGTGGCAGTGGGCAGGTCTGTGTTCCAGACCCATGTCCTTGTGCCGTTCCCGTTGTCGGTGTTGGAGACCAGCTCTCCCGTACCAAGCGCGACATGAGTACCCGGAGCGGTGGTGGTGGTTGTGAACGTAGCCTTGTCGTACGGAATGTTGTTGCCGGGGAACCAGCTCATGGCACCGATCGGCTCGTTCACCGTGAAAGATCCGTGACAGTTCGGGTTCGCCGGATCTGCCGGACTGCCGGACCGGCAATACCTGACCCAGCCTTCCCAGGATCCATCCGGGTCGGTGACCAGATCCACGTAACCGCTGTATTCGACCGTTACCTCGAAGGTGTCACCGTCCGCGATCCACTGCTGGGGTCGCGGCTTCACCACCAGCTTGGCATCGGCATAGGTCGTAGAGGGCTGGACGAAGACGTCCCGTAGCTCCCAGGGGGAGGAGACACCGTTGACCAGGACATCATCGATTGACATCGAGTTCGGATCGAAGTCAAGGCTGAAGGCGAAGAGATCCTCGGTCGCCACTGCCTCCATCGTCGTGCTGGTTCCCGCGGCGAAGGTATTGGCCGAGGGGTCGTAATCAAGGGTTATGTCGTAGTGGAGGGCGTCGTAGCCGCCGTTTCCGATCCCGGTGAACAGCGGGTCGTTGCCGGTCGTTGCGCCCGGTGCATACCCGGCGTTGTCACCGGTCGGTCCCGTTGGACCTGTTGGACCCGTTGGCCCGGTCTGGCCGGTTTCGCCGGTCGGACCGGTGGGTCCGCTGGGCCCAGTTCCGCCGGTGGGACCGGTCGGCCCGGTCGTGCCCGGGTCACCCTTCGGGCCCTTGCCGGCTCCTACGACCCTGACCGGCTTCGAGGCACAGCTGCGGTACTTGCCGGCCTGGTAGCAGGAGACAACGAAATACCTGCCCTTGCCGATCGACCTGCGGATTTTTGCTGCCGCCAGAACTGTCTTGGTTCCCCTGGCCGGAAGCCCGCCGGTCAGGTTTCTGGATCCGATTCTGATCGGACCAGTCGACCTGTTGCTGGATAGAGACATGACAACCCTGCCCTTGACCCGACGGGACACGGGGTTCCTGATCTTCGTGGCGACTATGTACTGGCTGCCCTGCGCCATCTTGCCGGCTGCCTTTAGGGCGACTGCCCTGGGCTTGCCGGCGGCATCACTGGAGCTGACCAGCGGGGTGCAGGTGAACAGAAGAAAGACCGCCACTGCCACAGAAACGATCAACCCTGAAGCGGAAACCCTCGGGGAACTCAAGGTCATCATTAAATCTCCTCGTCGAATATGCCTGCAGGCCGCTTCCCGGTGAACCAGCAGCTCCAGGTAATGCTTTCTTCTACCCGTTGGCCGGGATTTCTATCCCGAAACAGTTATCGGCCTTCCTAGTGCCTAAGTAGGACCGGTCGGGCCGGTCAATCCGGTGTCGCCCGTTTCACCGGTGAGGCCGGTCGGGCCCGTAACTCCCGTAAGTCCTGTCTCCCCGGTAACACCGGTGGGACCTGTCAGTCCAGTGAGTCCGGTCGGGCCAGTCAGGCCGGTATCTCCGGTAGCGCCGGTCGGTCCCGTGAGGCCGGTCACTCCGGTTGGTCCTGTGAGGCCGGTGTCTCCGGTCGGGCCGATGGGTCCGGTGGGTCCGGTCTCACCTGTCGGGCCGATCGGCCCGGTCGGTCCCGTGGAGCCCGTGTCACCCGTGGGCCCCGTGCCGCCGGTCGGGCCGTTGCCTCCAGATGGGCCGGTCGGGCCGGTACCGCCAGTCGTTCCGGTCGGTCCGCTCGTACCTGTCGAGCCGGTTGTCCCGGTTGGTCCGGTCGGTCCCACAGGCCCGGTTGCCATCCGGACGATCCTCACGTCACTCGAATTGCATGCCCTCCCCCAGCGACTTCTGAAGCAGGAGACGATCACGTACCGGCCCGGCGCAATGCTCTTTCTGATCCTTGCTCCGGCCAGGACGGGTTTGACGCCCCTCGGAGCGACACCCCAGACCTTGCGCTGACCAAGCACCCACGGCCCGGGGGGCCGACTGGTCGAAAGAGTCACCCGGATTTTCCCGGTCGCCTTGACCCTCTCCGGATTCCGGATGACGGAGGTGACGATGTAGGAGCTGCCCTGGACCATCTTGTCCGGAGCATTGACGGCCGAAATCCTGGGCGCCGCGGCCGCATCCGCAGTTGAGCAGACCGAAACAGCGAGGGTCAAACCGACGAGCAGTGCGACCCCGGGGAGTCTCGACGTACTTGTCTGGGCGAGGCAAGTCAAGCTACCCATCACCTTTTTCCCTCCGCTCTTCGGCCGGGACGGATCCGCCCTCACTCGCGATAGCTGCCGGGGGCCAAGGCCCGAACCAGTTGTCACGTGCACCGTCCAGGGTGATCACCGAGCCCGAGTGGAAGGCACCGGCATCGGAGGCGAGGAAGGCAATCAGCCAGCCCATCTCTTCCGACTCCCCCACTCTTCCCAGCGGGATGGTGCGGTGGACGGACTCGACGATCTCCTTCGGGTACTTGTTCACGAAGGTGTCGGTGGCGAACTGCCCGGCTGCGATTGCGCAGGTGCGGATGTTGAAGCGCGACCACTCGATCGAGAGGGTCTTGGTCATGTTCTCAACGGCCGCTCTGGCCGCCCCGGAGTGGACCATGCCGGGCATACCGTTGTGGGGCGAGAGCGTCACGTTGATGATCGCCCCGGACTCCTGGGGAATGAAAGCCTTGGTGGCCGCAGCGTGACTCATCAGCCAGGTACCGGTCACGTTCAGCTCGATCACGGTCCTGAAACCCTTGGGGCTGATCATCTCGGCCGGGCTCAGGAACTGGCCACCGGCATTGTTGACCAGCACATCGATTCGCCCGTGACGCTCGACAACACCGTCAAAGAACGAATCAATCGCCTCCTCGTCACGGATGTCGAGGGTTTCTGATTCGAACTTTCCGGGCAGACCTTCCGCCAGTGCCGCCGTCTCCGCCAGCGGCTCCGGACGGCGGCCGCAGCCGACGACGGTAGCTCCCAGCCGGATCATCTCGAGAGTCGCCTCCCGGCCAAGTCCGGTGCCTGCCCCTGAAAGGACGACGACCTTTCCCTTGAGCAGGTCATCACGGAAAATCTCTGAGCGTACGTTTTCTCCCATTGGCTGGAATGAATCCTATCTCCGGGCTACCCGCCGGTAAGGTCACATGCGTGAGCATCCACGCTGAATCAAGGCCCCTCGAGACGCCGCTACCTGGCGGTGGACAGGGCGCGACCGTAACCGTCGAGCCGATGATCACCGGCACCTTCAGCGGCCCCCCGATTCTCCACGACAGTCCGAAGGGGAAGGCCGGCTCGCTGGCGATCCTTCGATCGACGAGGGCTGAACGCACGCCGAGTCCGATTCCTTCCTTTCTGATCCGTCACCCTTCGGCTGGCCTGATCCTGGTCGACACGGGCCTCCACCCCTCGGTCGCCTCAGACCCGACCGAAAACCTCGGGCGCTTCACAAACTGGCTAATGCGCCCTTCTATGGAACCGGGCCAGGACGTCCTCTCCCAGCTTCGAGACAAAGGCATCAGCCCTTCGGACATACGAATGGTCCTCTTCACCCACCTCCACTACGACCATGCTTCGGCGATCTCCGAGTTCCCCGATTCGACATTGATCGTCAACTCGGTCGAGTGGCAGTACGCGGCGACGGTCCGGAACCCGGAGTTCAAGGGCTACCGGCGCCAGCAGTACGACTACGCCTTTGATTTCCGCACGATCTCCTTTGATTCCGACCAGGTCAACTCGTACGCGAGCTTCGGGCGAACACTTGACCTGTTCGGCGACGGCTCGATCAGGCTCGCCTTCACTCCGGGTCATTCCCCCGGCCACCAGTCGATCATCTGCCGGCTGAAGGAACGGGACATGGTCATCAGCGGCGACGCGATCTACGAGGAGCGTCAACTGGAAGCCGGAGCGAACCTCCCCGGCACGATGCACGACGAGCACAACTACAAGCGCTCGCTGCAGGAGCTGCGCCTCTTTCGCCGGAACTACCCGTCAGCCGTCATTACTGCCGGCCACGACACGGAGTTCTACGAAAACGCCCCCGAAGTCTGGGAGTAAGTCGAGACCTACGGCTCGATGGTGCGGCCCGGCTCGGGCGCCTTCACCTTTTCGCGCAACGCCTGCTTCACTCCGCGCCTGCCCTTCTCGTCCAGGGCCGTGTACATCTTTTTGACCTGGTCGAAGACCTCCTTCGAGCAGTCGAGCTGCTGCTCGCGGGTGGGCTCGGCGACGACCGGGAAGACCATCGGCTCGCCGAACTGGACCGTGACCTTCGGCAGCACCAGTTTTCGCCACTTGCGGACCGAAGCCGACCCGTGGATAGCGACCGGCACAACGGGAACACCGTTCTCGAGGGCGATCCTGCCGATACCGGGCTTGGCTTCACCTAGTCCACCCGTCCTTGACCGTCCGCCTTCGGCGTAGACGAGCACGCAACCGTCGTTCTCGAGGATGCGGTTGGCGGTGGTGAAAGCTTCTTCGTCCTTGTAGCCGCGACGCACCGGGAACACGCCGCCGTATTTGAAGATCTGGGTCAGGCCGGGAGCGCCGAAGAGCTGTGACTTGGCCATGAAGCGGATCTTCCTTCGCAGGTAGACACCGGCGAAGAAGTGGTCCATGTTCGAGAAGTGGTTCGGTGCCAGCAGTACGGGCCCTTCGGTCGGCACATTCTCCGTTCCAATCGCCCGTGTCCGGTAGAGCCCGACGGCGACTGGGGTGAGTACTGCCCTGACCGCCTCGTAGACCCAGTTCGGCTCGTGATTCCGCGACCGCTCGTGTATGTGGTCGAAGTACTCGGCAGGGCGGGGATCTTTGTACTTCTGCGGTTTGAGCTCTGACATGGGTTAGGCCTCGTTACCCCAGTACCCGAATCGGGTTACACGGACCACTGCCGGGATCTCTCCACGGCGCGGTGCCAGTCGGCCAGAAGTGAACCGGCCTGGTCGCGGCTCATCTTCGGTTCGTAACGAGCTGCCGGTCTCCACATGCTCCGGACCTGGTCGATGGTCCAGGCGCCGCTTCCGAGTCCGGTGAGGCAGGCCGCCCCGAAGGCCGTCGTCTCGCTGATCTCCGGGATCTCGACCGGCACCCCGAGCATGTCGGCCTGGAACTGCATCAGCCACTTGTTGTTGACCGCCCCGCCATCGGCCCGCAGTATTTCCAGCTTTTCGCCGGAGGCTTGTTCCTGCGCCCTGACGGCATCGACTGTCTGGTAGGCGATCGCCTCCAGTGCTGCCCTTGCGATGTGGGCACGACTGGTGCCGCGGGTCAGGCCGACGATCGTCCCCCGCGCGTAGGGATCCCACCATGGTGACCCGAGGCCTGTCAGTGCGGGGACGAAGTACACGCCCTCGTTGCTGTCCAGCGAAGCGGCCAGCGCTTCCGTCTCGCTGGCGTCCTTGATGATGCCTAGCCCGTCACGCAACCACTGGACCGCAGAGCCGGTGACGAACACGGATGCTTCAAGCGCGTAGTCCACCTCTACTTCGCCGTCCGGCTCGCCGATTCCCCAGGCGACCGTGCCAAGCAGGCCCTCCCCCGGGTCCGGCTTCTCCTGACCAGCGTTCAACAGGACAAAGCTGCCCGTCCCGTAGGTGTTCTTGGCCATGCCCGGCTCATGGCACATCTGGCCGAACAGGGCTGCCTGCTGGTCGCCTGCGATCCCCGCGACGGGAACTTCGCCTCCGAACCCGGAAGTCACGCCGAACATCCCCGACGATGGCCGAACTTCCGGAAGGGAACCGGGGTCGACCTCGAAGATCTCACAGAGTTCGGGACACCAGTCCAGGCTTCCCGTGTCAAAGAGCATTGTTCGTGAAGCGTTGCTCAGGTCGGTCACGTGTTCCGAGCACATCCGGTGGACAAGCCACGAGTCGACAGTCCCGAAGGCCGCCCTCTCGGCTCCCTCGACGTTCTGCCTCAACCACTCGATTTTGGTCGCCGAGAAGTAAGGATCGAGGACCAGCCCGGTCCGTTCCCGGACCAGAGGCTCAACACCTTCGGCCTTGAGTTCGTCACAGCGTGAGGCACCCCTGCGGTCCTGCCAGACGAGGGCATGGTGAAGCGGCTTGCCGGTCGCGGGATCCCAGGCGACAACCGTTTCGCGCTGATTGGTGATCCCGATCGCGTCGAGGTCCGGTCCACTGATTCCGGCGCCGGCGAGAGCCCTCGCGGCGACCCCCCAACTGACTTCCCAGATCTCCTCGGCATCGTGTTCAACCCAGCCTGGCTTCGGGAAATGCTGCCGGAACTCCGCGTACCCGCGACCGGCGATCCGTCCTTCATCGTTGAAGACCAGCGCGGTCGAGCCGGTGGTTCCCTGATCGATCGCGAGGATCAAGCCGGCTTCCTCCCGTCCGGACCTCGGCCGCCTCTCCTCGCCCACCAGACCCTGGCGAAGTCGACCAGCTGCCGGAACCGGTGGACGAAACCTTTGAAGCTCTTGCCTGTCGCTTTGTGGGCCAGGTCGATCTCGTACTCGCCGAGCCGGTAGCCGGCGCGCACCGCGTCAATCGTCATGCCGGTCTCCATTCCGTATGCGGGAGCGAAAGGCAGGACGGCCCGCAGAACATCGATGCTCATTGCCCTCTGTCCTGAGATCGGGGCCTGGGGCTCTGCCCCGCAACGCTGGCGGATGGCCCAGGCGGAAAATCCCAGAGCGAAACCGAAACCACCACCGACCCGCCTGGCAAACATCGCCACCGCCAGGTCGCATTCGTCTTGCTTCACCGCCTCGACCAGCGGTCCCAGTTCACCGGCAGATCCGGCGAGGTCGCCGTCGCAGAGCAGGACGAACCGGGGCTGATCGGGGTCGCTCAGCATCGCTTCGGCACAGGCGGTCATGTTGCCCCCCTTGCCGTGTGACCGACCCCGGCTCACCACCCTCGCTCCGGCGGCCATTGCGGCATCTGCCGTGCCGTCGTCGGAGGCGTCGTCGGCAACCCAGACCGTGGCTCCCGGGAAAGTCTCTTTCAGGGAAGCGATCGTCGCGCCGATCACGTCGGCCTCGTTTCGGGCCGCGATCAGAACGGCAAGTGTGTTGGCGCCAGGGCTCTCCACCGGGGGCACTTTATCGGCGCCGTGACCGGCCTCCTTCGAATAGAGTTCCGGCTCATGGCGAACATCGAAGCTCACATCACCGGGAACGTCTGGAAGATCCAGGTCAAAGTTGGAGACGAGGTCTCCGAAGACGACGAGGTGATCATCCTCGAATCGATGAAGATGGAGATCCCGGTCGAATCCGAGGACGACGGCGTGGTCAAGGAAATCCTCTGTGAAGAGGGCCAGTCCGTGACCGAAGGCGACGTCCTGATCGTTCTCGAGTAGCGCCAGTGGACGTCGATACCGGCACGGAAAAGGTCCGGCTCGACTTCCCGGCCGAGGCGGTAGCCCGCCTCACCATTTCGAATCCTCCCAAGCGGAACGCACTGGATCACGAGATCCTCGACGCGATCACCGCGACGGTGCCCCGTCTCGACAGCGGTATCGAAGTCCGGTGCCTGGTCATCACCGGCGAAGACCCGGTCTTTTCGGCCGGCTACGACATCGGCGGAATTCCGCCGGAGAGCTTTGAGCAGGATGCCGAAGCCCTGGTCGCCCATCCCTTCACCGCTGCCCTCGACGCGATCGAGGCCTTCCCCTGGCCCACCGTCGCCGCCCTGAACGGGCACTGCCTCGGTGGCGCATTGGAGATGGCCGTCACCTGTGACCTCAGGGTTTCAGCCCCGAAAGCGAAAATGGGGATGCCGCCAGCCAAGCTCGGCCTGATCTACGGACACACCGGCCTGATCCGTTTCGTCCGCTCGATCGGCCTTCCCCGCACCAGGGAGCTCTTCTTCACGGGCGACATGCTGGGCGCCGAAAGGGCCGACGAGATAGGCCTGGTCAACCGGGTCTTCGAAGGTGACTTCGAGGAACAGTCGGTTGCCTTTGCTGCTGGCATCGCCGCGAATGCCCCGCTTTCGATGAGTGGCAACAAGCAGGCGCTCCGGACCATCACCGACAACCCGGTCCTCTCGGAAGATCAGGTCAGGGAGCTGGTCGAACTCCGCGAGTCATGCTTCGCTTCAGAGGACTTTCTGGAGGGCATCACCGCCTTCGCGGAGAAGCGCAAACCGAACTGGACCGGTCGCTAGCGCCGGAATCCAGTCCGGCCCGGATCAGGAGCCCGGAAGACCGGCGCGAAGCTGAAGGGTCCGGTTGGTCGCACGGGTGAACTGTCCCCGCGGAAGCTTTCCGCTGCGAAGCCGGGAGGCGATCGCAACCCTGCCGCGGCTGGCTGACTGCCAGTCACCGTAGAGCAGGATGTCCATTCCAGCGTGGGCGGCTGCGATCGCCGCCCTTTTGGTCCCTCCGAAGTCGTTCACAGCAACGGTTCCCATCGCATCGGTGATCGTGATCCCCTGGAAGCCGAGGCGCTGACGGAGTTCACCCCGAACGATCCGGGGCTCGAACATTGCGGGCCTGGGTCCGAGTGCCGGGTAGATCGCGGAGCCGACCATGACCAGCTTTCCTCCGCTGGCGATGAAGGGCCGGTACGGCGCCATGTCGACCCTGCGCAGCGTCCGCTTGGACAGGCGGATTCGCTGGACAGCGAAGTCGGTGTTCTCGGTCGCCGCGCCGAGCCCTGGAAAGTGCTTGGCGGTAGCGGCGACCTGGGTCGCCTGGAGCGCCCGCGAAAACGGGATCGCAGTGCTGTTGACCCTGCGAACGGTGGAGCCAAAGCCGCGATCAGTGTCGGCGATCACCCCTCCCGGCCTCGCCACGTCCAGCACCGGGGCCAGGTCCACGTTGAACCCGGCATTCCTCAGATTTCTGCCTGTCAGCCTGCCCTGTCTGCGTGAGAAGGCCGAGCCGCGGGATCCCATTTGTTCAGCCGATGTATTGGGGGCACCTGCCAACCGCTTGACGAGCCCCCCTTCCTGATCGACCATGACCATCAGGGGATATCTGCGAAGTCCCGCGGGACGCTGAACACGCTGAAGAGATGAAGTCAACCGCCGGATCTGGCTCCGCGAGCCCAGGTTGTCGGCGAAGAGGATCACGCCGCCAATCAGGCCCTCCCTGATCTGCCTCCTGATCACGTCGGGAACGGAGCGCCCCTCGAAGCCGGCGACGACACGCTGACCGGCCAATTGCCCGGCGCTCATTCCGGCCGAGAGGTTGCGGGTCAAAGGCGGGAACGGTGAGGTCGCAGTCTCAGCGGCGACGAAGGGCCCGACGGCAGCCGGGTTGGTGGATTCGGTTGTCGTACCCGGATCTTCCCCGCGCGAGGAAAGGAGCAGCAGACCGGCCACCCCGGCCAGCAGCAACACGAACAGCACAACCCGGCTGCGAGGCGAAATCTTCAGGACGGAAGCCACTCCTCGATGATACGCGGGGCTGCCTGGGTAACTGTGTTCGATTTGCGTGGAAATAGCCCATACAAATCGAACACAGATCCGATCTTCTGCCGGGTCAGGCCTTCTCGATGATGTCGAGGGTCTTGTCGGTCAGTTCCACCTTCATTCCTTCGTCCTCAAGCAGGTCTGCCAGGGACTCCAGATCTTTCGGCATCGCCTTCGCCGAGAGGGCAACACGGGCGACTTCGCCCCGCACCGCCTTGGCCATATGGGAGATCGCCTTGCGTTTTCCTGCCGTCTCGGTGAAGCCGCGAACCGTGACCAGACGAGCCTGCTTCGGCTTCCAGGCCGCCGAGTAGGCACCGGATCGCATGTCGAGCACGAAACCACCTTCGCTGTCGTGTCCGGCCCCCTCCATCGCGTCGGAAAGGGCGTCCCGCCAGAAGGCTGGCAGTCCACCGATCTTCGGCAGCTTCGCCTTCATCGAGAATCGGTAATAGGGAATCTGGTCTCCCGGTGCGATGAAACCCCAGAGGGCCGAAGAGATCAACACGCTCCTTGAGGCCCGCCGTTTCCCGGCCGCGGGCAGAGAAGCGAAATCGAGTCGGTCGTAAAGCACCCCCGTGTACACCTCTGAGGCAGGAGCCACCGGCGACGAAACGATCTCGGCGTCGCGGGCGATGTCTTCCGCCTGACCGACCGAGATGCCAAGCGCCTCTATCGCTTTCGCCTGTGGAGCCTCGCCCAGTTTCTCGAGCGCGGAAATCAACTCTGCCCGTTTCGACCCGAGCTGCTCCGCGAAAGCAAGGGAATCAAGGTCAAGGCGCCCCTTCCCGGAAGGGGAAGCCTTGCCCTCAGACGGAGGAAGGAGAATCAGCATCGGCGAGAGAATCTAGCCGAGCCGTCAAGCCAGTGGACCTACCGACGGAGCCCCTCCCAACCATTCCTGGTCGCCAATGGAAGGGGCGGGTTTAGGTTGGAGCACCGGCGAAGACCGGTGCGACTGCAGTTAAGCCCCTAAGCCGAGATCAGGCCCTGATCGAGCGCGTAGCGGACGAGTTCGGCCCGGCTGCCCAGGTCGAGCTTCTTCTGGATGCTGGCCCGGTGGCTCTCAACCGTGCGGACGCTGAGGAACAACTGGTCGGCAATCTCGGCGTTGGTGTGACCGAGCGCGATCAGTCGCATCACCTCGACCTCGCGATCGGAGAGGGTGCGGCCACGCCTTCCTTCAGCCCGGTCCTTGTCAGCGAGGTGCTGGTAGAGCGAAGGCTGGAGGTAGGTCTCTCCGTCTGCCGCCCTCCGCACCGCGAGCACCAGTTCGGCATCGGCGGCCTCTTTGAGCACGTAACCCATAACCCCGGCCTGAAGGGCCTGGCGGGCGAACGCGGGCTCGTTCCGCATCGTAAGGATCACGATCTTCGTTTCCGGGGACGCGTTCTGGATGTCCGGGATCGCCTCGAGGCTGGGGCGGCCCGGCATGTTGAGATCAAGCACCAGCACGGTCGGCTTGTGGGCTCCGACGTACCGGATCGCATCGTCAGCGGTGCCCGCCTCGGCGACCACCTCGATGTCCGGCTCGGACTCGAGCAGCACCTTCAGGGCCGAGCGAACGACGGCGTGATCGTCAACGAGAACCAGAGTCAGTTTTTCCGCCGGTGATGACATGCCGGATTCCACCACCGAAAGGCTACCCGTACCGTCTACATCCGTTCTCCGTACCTTTCCGCAGACTTCCGCGAGCCATTCCGGGGGTCCCGCCATACAATCAACCAATGAGCGAAGCGACGGTCAGCCTCGACGAGGCTCGTCTCCGCCGTCTGATCGAGGTCGGGCGCACCCTCGTGGTCGAGAATGACCCGGCGGAGGTGATCAATGAAGCACTCGATGCCGCGCGGGAGCTGACCGGTGCGAAGTACGCCGCGCTCGGGATCCTCGACAGCCGCAGGTCGGAACTCGAGCAGTTTCTGACTCTAGGCATCGATGACCGCCAAAAGGATCAGATCGGACATCCACCCCATGGAGGCGGGGTCCTCGGCCTGCTGATCGAGGAGCCCGTCCCCCTGATCCTCGAGGACGTCGGTGATCACCCCCGCTCCCAGGGGTTCCCGCCCGGCCATCCCGAGATGCATTCCTTCCTCGGCGTGCCAGTGCAGATCCGCGGCGAGGCCTGGGGCAACCTCTACCTCACCGAGAAGGAAGAGGGGCTGTTCGACGAAGCCGACAAGCAGTCAGTGGTGATTCTTGCCGAGTGGATCGCGATCGCGATTGACAACGCCCGATCGGCCGCGGCGGAGCGAGTGCGCCTGACCATCGAGGGAGCCGAACAGGAGAGGGGCCGCTGGGCCCGGGAACTTCATGACGAGACCCTCCAGAACCTGGCCGGGCTGCGGGTGCTGCTTTCCGGCACCCGACGGCGCACCGCAATGGGCCCGGTCTCGCCGATCCTCGACCAGGCGATCGAAAGGATCGACGAGACGATCGTCGAGCTTCGTCGCCTGATTGCCGACCTCCGGCCTGCCGCGCTCGACGAACTTGGCGTCGAAGCCGCACTTGCTTCGCTGGTCGAGCGTCTTTCAGCCACAGGTGTAGAGATCGACCTCTACGTCGACCTTTTTCCGGAAGATGACACCGGTGCCAGATACGAACCGCAACTCGAGGACACCACCTACAGGCTGGTCCAGGAGTCACTGAACAATGCGGTCCGGCACGGTAAAGCCGCGAGAGCGATCGTCGAGGTGATCGAGGAGGACGGCGAGATTCGGATCCGGGTGACCGATGACGGAAGCGGCTTCGATCCGAAGAGGGCCGGTGGTGGTTTCGGCCTGCTCGGCATGCGCGAGAGGGTCAGCCTCACCGGAGGACGCTTTGACATCAGGTCGAGCGAAGACGGAACCACCATCAACGCCGCCCTTCCGGCCCGCCGGCTCTAAGCGCCGGTCAGTCCAGGACTTCGTGGAACCGGCCGTTGCCGAGCCGGAGGATGCGATCAAACGAGTCCGGGTCGGCGATCGTGTGGGTGATCACGAGAATCCCGCAACCCTGGTTCCTCCGACCGACCAGGCACCTCTCCAGCGCCGCTGCACCCTCCGGATCAAGATGGGCCGTCGGCTCATCGAATATCAGGAACCGGGCCCTCGACAGGAAGACCCGGGCCGCGGCGATCCGCTGGCGCTGACCGCCCGAGATCTTTGCTCCATCTTCGCCAACCGGCGAGTCAATGCCTTCGGGTAAGGAGTTGATCCAGTCCTCGAGACCAGCCTCGGCGAGAGCCTCGACGATTCGCTCGCGATCGGCCTCGGGCCGCCCGAGTTTCACGTTCTCAGCGATCGTCGTGTTGAACATGTAGGCGTCCTGAGGTGCGAGCCTCACGGCATCGCGAAGCTTGTCCTGTTCGAGTTCCCGAATGTCAACGCCCCCGAAGGTGATGCTGCCTTCATCCACGTCCCGGAAGCGGACCAGGAGTTCCGCGAGGGTGCTCTTGCCTATGCCGCTCGGTCCAGTCAGGGCGACCGCCTCGCCCGGGCGGATCTCGAGGTTGGCGCGCTCGAGCAGCAGACGGTCGCCGCCCGGGTACCTGAAATCAACTCCCTCAAGACGGATTGAGCCACCGGCCGGCAACTGGTGAGGAAATTCAGGGTCGACCACCGGGACGGGACGCTCGGTGACCTCCTCGATCCGTCCGGCCGCCTCATCGGTCGCATCGATGACCGCCGCAGCCTGACTCAACGGCATGATCGCCTCGAAGGCCCCCATGGTGAGCAGCGGCAGCGCGGCAAGAAGCACTCCGTTGAGCTCGCCCGAAATGACCGCCGGAACCGCAGCAGCAGTGACGGCAACGGCAGCTCCCACCGCGAACATTGTTCCCAGCCCTTCGGCCAGGCCTTCGCTCATCGCGTCCTTCTGCTGAAGCGAGACCAGCTCGCCATCATCGGCGCTGGTCAGGGCGAGCCAGTCATCTTCTCGGCCGGCAACTGCGATCTCCGCACCACCGACCGCGATCTCGTGAAGGTCTCCGGCCAGCCTTCCCCGCGCGGCAGCCTGCCTCCGGCCCGCGTGACGGGCTGCGCGGCGGGTCGCATAGGGCGCCAGCACTCCACCCAGAAGCATCATCAACGCGAGCACCAGCCCTGCGACGGGAAGGATGATTGATGCGAGGGCGACGCAGAAGGCCGAGCAGACCAGAGCGACGATCGGGGGTGAGAGCGCCCTCAGGTAGAGGTCCTGGAGCCGGTCCACGTCACCGACGAAGCGGCTCATCAGGTCGGCTCGCCGGGAGCCGTCGACCCCTGCCGGAACGAGCGGAATTAGCCGCTGGAAGAACCGGTCACGGAGGTCAGTGAGGGTCCGGAAGGCAAGGTCGTGGGAGCTGAGACGCTCTCCGTAACGAAGCAGTGCCCGGGAGATCCCGAAGAACCTCACGCCGACGATCGCCACTGTCAGGGAGAGGATCTCCGGACGCTGGGCGGCCCGGCTGATCAGGTAGCCAGAGGCGGTAAGCAGTCCGACCGCCGCCAGTACCGTGGCCACGGCGAGGAACACCGACAGGCCAAAGAGCCGCCAGCGGTTGCGGGTTGCCAGTGCGGCCCTGCCGAGCGGGGTCCGCTGAAGCCTTGCGGTGATCATGCCGCCACCCGTTCCCTCAGACCGTGCTCGTCGAGCACGAGTGTCCGGTCGGCCCGCGCGATCGGTTCCTCACGGTGGGAGATGATCAGGGCGGTCCGGTCGGCCGCCGCATCGTTGATCGCCGCGGCGAGTTCGACCTCGGTCTCGTGGTCTAGGTGGGCCGTCGGTTCATCGAGGATCAGAAGAGGCGCCTCGGAGAGAAGGGCGCGGGCCAGCGCAATGCGCTGGGTCTGGCCGGCGGACAGGCGGCGACCGCCTTCGCCGACCAGGGTGTCAAGCCCCTCCGGCAGGCTGCCGACAAGTTCCCCGAGGGCGGCGGTCCCAACGGCGACTGCCACGTCTTGATCGCTCGCACCCGGGTTGAAGAGCCGGAGGTTGTCGGCGAGTGTGGCGCTGAAGATGGTTGGTCGTTGGGGTACCCAGGCGATCTGCCTGCGCCAGTCACGCGGGTCAACGCTCGCCAGGTCCGTGCCGCCACAGGTGATCGTTCCCTCGGTTGGCTCAGCCAGGCGGAGCAGCAGGTTGGCGAGAGTCGTCTTGCCTCCTCCGCTGGGGCCGACCAGGGCGACGGTCTCGCCCGGCATCAGCTCAAGGTCGACCTTGTCCAGCACCCGTTCCCGACCCGGCCACGCGTATGAAATGCCATCCATGGCAACCGACCTGCGGGCCGGGTCGGGAACGGGTACTGGTGTTTCCGGCGATGTGACAGCCGCCGGCTGGTCGATCACTTCGAAAATTCGTTCAGCTGCCGCCATACCGTCGGCGCTGGCGTGGAACTGGGCTCCCAGCTGGCGCAGTGGCATGTAGAGCTCCGGGGCAAGCAGGAGCACGGTCAGTCCGGCTACCAGTTCCATGTGGCCCCCCGCGAGCTGGATGCCGATCGCCGTGGCAACCATGGCCACCCCGAGCATCGCCAGCAGCTCCAGTACGAGAGAGGAAAGGAACCCGATTCTCAAGGCACCCATCGTTTCCCGCCGGTACTCCTCGCCGACGGTCCGGATCGACCCGGACTGTGACTCGGCCTGGCTGTTCGCTCTGAGAGTGGCGAGACCACCGACCAGATCGAGGAAGTGAGATGAAAGGCGGGACATACGCTCCCAACGCTTCCTGGTGCGCTGCTCGGTGAGCAGCCCGATCAGGATCATGAAAATGATGATCAGGGGCGCGGTTACAGCGAGAATCGCGGCCGAGATCCAGTTGTACTGGACGACCCAGACCAGCACGGCGATCGGAACGATCGCGGCGAGGACCATCTGGGGTAGGTACCTGGCGAAGTAGTTCTCGAGTGCGGCAACCCCGTCGATGGCCGAGCTGACCAGGTCGCCGGACTGCTCGTCCTGGAGAGCGCCAGGACGGTTCAGCAGCAGGTGCCGCGAGAGCTTTTCGCGGAGTTCCGACATAACTCTTGCCGCCCCGAAGCGGCCCGCACTCTCGAAGCCGGCGGCAGCGAGTCCGCGACCGACCGAGATCACGCCCAGCCAGATCAGCCAGGGCGCGACATCAGAAAAGGAGTCGCCGTCCATGAAGACTCCGGCGATCACCTTCGCCAGCAGGGTCGCCTGGGCGATGATCAGGACGGCCTGGGCAAAGCCCAGGCCGACCGTAACGATCAGATGGTTGCGCGCGACGCGGCTGGAACGAGCCAGCCGTCGCTGGGTTTCACGAGCCTGCCGGCTCGCCCCCGGCGCCCGGGTTCGACCCAGAGCCACCCGCGGCCTCCTTCTTCTGGTCCAGCAGATCCAGTGGTGACTTCACGTCGCCGAAACCTTCGGCCGACACGCGATGTCTGAAGACCCAGTAGGTCCATGCCTGGTAGGCCAGGACCACCGGCACCAACAACACGGCGACCACGGTCATGACGGTCAGCGTGTAGTCGGTCGAGCTCGCCATGTTCAGACTCATGTTGAAGTCCGGGCTGATGCTCGAAACCAGCGCGTTCGGGAACAGGTCGATGAACTGGGCGATGAAGTAGAAGGCAATGCCGGCTGCGGTGCCGATGAAGGCCCGGACCGGATTGCTCTTCGCGGACACCGCCGCGACGATGAAGCCACCGACCGCGACAACCGCGGAGATCAGGGACAGGATCTCCAGCGAGTCCTGGCGGATCAGCGTCCAGGCCATGAAGACGGCTCCCAGAAGTGCGGCAACGGGTGTCGCCTTGACGGCTACAGCTTTCGCCTTCTCGCGAAGCTCACCCTCGGTCCGCATCTCCAGGAAGAGTGCTCCGTGGGCGAAGAAGATCGCCAGGGAGGCCACGCCACCGAGCAGGGTGTAGACGGAGAGCAGGTCGAAGAAGTTGCCTACGTATTCCAGAGATTCCCGGCCATTGGTTGCGACCGGTTCCATCGGGATTCCGCTGATGATGTTTGCCCAGGCCACACCCCAGAGGAGTGCCGGCAGCAGGCTGCCGAGGGCGATGCACCATTCCCAGCCGGTGCGCCAGGCGTCCGAATCCCTCTTGCCCCACATCTCGAATCCGACGTTGCGGACGATCAGGGCGAGCAGGATTACGAAGAGCGCCAGGTAGAAGCCGGAGAAAAGGGTGGCGTACCACTCCGGGAATGCCGCGAAGGTCGCGCCGCCGGCAACCAGCAGCCAGACTTCGTTGCCGTCCCAGACCGGGCCGATCGTGTGGAGGATGGCCCGCCTTTCTTCCTTGTCTCCACCGATCAGCTTGAAGAGGATGCCGACCCCGAAGTCGAAGCCTTCAAGGATCAGGTAGCCGATCCAGAGGACCGAGATCAGTACGAACCAGATGAACTGAAGTGTTGTTGTGTCTTCCATGGTTCTTCTCCAGTTCCTTAGTAGGCCAGGCCCAGGTAGGGCTTGTCAGCGTCGCCTTCCTCAACCTCGGCCGGGCCCTTGCCCGCCGTCTTGAAGAAGAGCCTTCCGGCGATGATTGCCAGCACGCCGTAGAGGGCCGTGAAGCCGACCAGAGTGATCCACACTTCTCCGGCACTCACGGTGGGCGAAACCCCGTTCTCGGTTTCCAGCAGGCCGAATACGACCCAGGGCTGGCGTCCCATCTCGGTGAAGATCCAGCCTGCTGCCGATGCGATGAATGGCAGCGAAGCGGCCCACATGGAGATCTTCAGGAACCGGGGCGAGGTAGTCAGCTTGTCCTTGCGGTTCAGCCACCATCCGATCAGTCCGAACAGGGCCAGCAGGAAGCCGCAGCCCAGCATGATTCGCCATGACCAGTAGGAGATCCAGACGATCGGTGCGTACTCGCCCGGCCCGAACTTCTCCTGGTACTCGGCGTTCAGGTTGTTGATGCCCTTGACCTCGGAGTCCGGCTTGCCGGTCATGATGAACGAGAGCGCGTTGGGCATCTGGATGTTCCTGTTGGTGCTGCCCGGGTTGCCTTCGAAGTCGCCGGTCGCAAAGAGGGAAAGCCCGACTCCGCTCTCGGTTTCGAAGACAGCATCGGCGGCGGCCATCTTCATCGGCTGCTGCTCGGTCATCAGGACACCGTTGAAGTGTCCGACGACGAGGGTGAGCAGTCCGGCGACGGCCAGGGTCGGCAGGGCGATCCTCATCGAGGAGTGGAAGACCGACACTTCGTTCTTGCGAAGCAGATGCCAGGCCGAGATGCCGGCGATGACCATTCCGCCGGTCAGCAGAGCCGCCAGCATCGTGTGGGTCATTGCGTAGAGCGCTGTGTTGTTGGTCAGTACCGCCCAGATCGAGGTCAGCTCGACCTTCCCGGTGGCCTCGTTCAATTCGTAGCCGACTGGGTGCTGCATCCACGAGTTGGCCGCCAGGATGAAGTAAGCCGAGAGGATGGTCGAGGCAGAGACCAGCCACATGGTGATCAGGTGCACCTTGGGAGAGAGACGCCCCCAGCCGAAGATCCAGAGGCCGAGGAAGGTCGACTCGACGAAGAACGCGGCGAGACCTTCCATGGCCAGCGGCGCACCGAAGATGTCACCGACGAAGCGTGAGTACTCGGACCAGTTCATTCCGAACTGGAATTCCTGGACGATGCCGGTGGCGACGCCCAGGGCGAACGAGATGAGCATGAGCTTGCCCCAGAAGCGGGTCGCCCTCAGCCACTTTTCGTCCTTGGTCCGGTACCAGCGGGTCTGGTACCAGGCCGTAAAGAAGGCAAGGCCGATCGTGAGCGGCACGAATATGAAGTGATAGAGGGTTGTTATCCCGAACTGCCAGCGGGCGAGGTCGAGACTGGTCATTGCGATGCTGCTCATTGGTCCACCTTCATCATGCGCGAAGGGTATGACCGGGCAGACCGCCTAAACCTGCGGTAAATCCCGTCAGTTGCTGCGGGTAATTACTGAACGAGCCGGGTTTTCAGCTTTGGCAGCGGCCCGCGCCATGAAGCGCCTTGCGGTAGACCCTCATCGATGCGTGACGGAAGTCACCGTGAGTCACGTTTTTCATCGAAGGCACCAGTTCCCGGTGAAACCGGGAACTGAGACTCTCGGCGTGGCCAATTACGTCCCGGATCCCGATCCGATACCGGCAGCGGAGCCATTTGGTCAAGCGGATCGAAGACCGCAACTGGCGCCGGTTGCCGAGCACGTCCCCGTCCCGGAAGCCAGTGTGTTCAATCCCGATCGATACGTGGTTCAGACCAACGACGTGGCGGCACCTGATGCCGGTCGGGACCAGCTGGACCACCCTCCCCCGCCCGGAGATCACGAAGTGCGAGCAGACGTTGGGAGTTTCGCCGAACTCGGGGTCGGGCCGGTTCGGAACGAACGCCCGGATTACCTGGGCTACCGTGCCGGCCACCGCTACATGCTCGACGATCTGGCGGGGCCGCTTCAGCCGCCAAGCCCGGGCGCCGTAATGACGAAGCGAGTACCGGGCCATCTGGTGCTTCCGCTTCGCCCCGAACGGTATGAAGCGTTGATGGATCCAGGCGGGTACGGGTTTCGCCCTGGAACTGGTCGCGATCTGGTCGAAGGCCTGCGTCGAGCCGGGGGGTTGGCTGGCCAAAGCGGTACCGGCCGTCATTACGCAGGCCATCAGGACCGCCAGTGCGGCGATTCCTGCGCGTTTCACGAGTTGGCCCCGCCCCGAATCAGTCGAGCGCGGAAGGATCGAGTCCGCCGGTCGGACCGAGGTCCGGGCCGAGGTCCCCGCCGGTCTGCCTGACCTTGTAAGGCTCGACCTTGCCCCGGAAGGCGTTGCCGAAGGTGTAGACCGGCATGCCGATCTCGGTGATGTTGTAGATCCGCGGCTGGTCGGCGATGAAGGTCCTCAGGCAGCCGTGGCTGGCCGGGTAGTCGGGAACCGACTGGTAGCCATGCGTCGCGTAGCCCCGGATGAAGTACGAGGAGTAGTACATGCCGAGCGAGTTGTAGCCCGGGTCCTTCCAGTAGAAGCTGTAGGTGCCGAGGATGGTCGGAGTGGCCGGGGCGCCTGACGCGATCGGGAAGATTGCGTAGGGCTTCTTGCCCTTGGAGAACACGATCACCTGCTTGGAGAGCGGTGCCTCCATGTGGTCACCAAGCCCGGGCCGGCGCACGCGGTAGCCGCCCTTGCCGTTGAAGACGCGCTTGACCACCGTCTTCGATGCCCGGCTGTTACGGGTCATGTCGTTCAGCTTGCGGTAGGCCAGAACGGCACGGTCCATCTTGCCGTTGAAGCAGCGGCCCTTGTCAGGTACCAGGGCGAGTCGGTTGAGGGCCTTGCGGAATCCGGCCACAACCCGGTTGCAAGCCCCGTGCGAAAGCCCGACGTACCGGACCCTGAAGGTCTTGTGTTCGGTCGAGTCCTTGCTGACCGGGCGCTGTCCGGCCTTGCCCCAGTACTTGGCCCTTACCCCGTAGCGGTTCCCCTTCCGGACGTAGAAGACGCTGCGGAAGGTTCCGTAGTTCTCGCCGGCCTTGTAGACCTTCTCGGCGCGGGTGGAGAATCGCTTGCCGTCGCGGTAGAGGTAGACCTTGACCTTCTGGAGGTTGCGGAACGGCTTGAGAGAACCTTCGACGACGACCCGGCTCATGATCTTGGCCCGGCGTCCGTCCAGTCCCTTCAGCTTGATCTTCACGGTCGCCTTGGCTGGAACGTCGGCGCTGGCACCGCCGTTGGCTGCCCTGGCGTCACCTGCAACCAGGAAGAAGGCGGCTGCGACAAGCAGCACGAGTGAGGCGATCAGGCGGCTCTGGCCTGGCACATGGGACAGCGATCGGACGTTCAAGTCAAGCTCCTGCGGTCGGCGTCGGATCGGCAAATTGTACGGAAGCAGGCGGATCAGGCGACCGGCGAGGCCGCTTCGGCAATCTCGGCTGCTTCCCGCGTGTCTTCATCAATGGCTTCCGACTTGCCTCCGAGCATGAGGAAAGCGATCACCACACCTGCCGCGGCGATCGCGACCGACAGCTTCATCGCGTGGCTCAGGCCATAGATGAAGGCATCCTGCCCCGCCGCCACGAGCCGGTCCGCCTTGGCCTGCGAGACCCCGTCAATCTGGGGAACTCCGCCGGTGAGCTGATGCGCGAAGTCGGACCTCTGGGCCTCGGTGAGCCCGTTCTGGCCTCCGAGCGTCGTGGCCAGACGACCTTTGGCCTCGCTCTGGAACAGCGCGCCGAGGGCAGCGACACCGAAGGTCCCTCCCACCATCCGGAACATGGACAGGACTCCTGAAGCCACGCCCGCCTTTGTCTTCGGGACCGCGTTCATCGCTGCGGTTGACATCGGTGACATGGTCAGGCCGATGCCGGCACCGAGCAGGAGGAAGCTGGGCAGGATGTCGGAGAAGGTCGAACCGTTCTCGATCGTCGAGAACATGTAGAGAGACAGGGAGATCAGGGCCATTCCCGAGACGATCAGCCAGCGGGGTCCGATCCGGTCAACGAGGCGACCCGAGATCGGCGAGATGACCATGATCACGAGGGTGGTTGGCAGGAACCTGACGCCCGCTTCGAGTGCGGTGTAGCCGAGCACGTTCTGCATGTAGAGGGCGAGGAAGAAGAAGACGCCCATCATCGCGAAGGAGATGATGAAGGCGGTGATAACGGAGCCGATGAAGTTTCGGCTCTTGAACAGTCCGAACTCGATGATCGGTGCCGTAACCCGGTTCTCGGTGAAGACGAAGGCGACCAGGGCGATGATCGAAACTGCGATCAGTGAAAGCACCGCCGGGGATTCCCATCCCCAGGAGTTGCCTTCGATCAGGGCGAGCACCAGGGCGGTGAGGCTCACCGTGAGAATGCCGACGCCGGTGTAGTCGACCTTGCGGCCGACGGTCGTGTCCCGTGACTCGCGAACGACGAAGAGCGCGGCCAGGACGGCGATGATTCCGACCGGCAGGTTGATGTAGAAGATTGCCCGCCACGAAACCTGTTCGGTCAGGAAGCCGCCCAGGACGGGGCCGACGGCAAGGGCCAGAGCGGAGACGCCAGCCCAGGTGCCGATCGCCTTGCCACGCTCGTGGGCCGGGAAGGCGTCGGTGATGATCGAGAGGGTGCCGGGCATCATGAAGGCAGCGCCGATGCCCTGGAGCACCCGGCTGGCGACCAGGGCGAAGTTGCTCGGGGCGAATCCGGCGGTGGTCGAGGCGACGGTGAAGATGATCACGCCGAAGATGAATGCCTTCCGGCGGCCGAAGATGTCGCCGATCCGTCCGCCGACGGCGAGCAGAACGGCGAACGAGAGCGTGTATCCGTTGACGATCCACTCGAGACCCGAGATCGAGGTGTCTAGGTCCTCCTGGATTGAAGGAAGCGCGACGTTGACCACGGTGTTGTCGAGCATCACCATGAAGAGCGCCAGGCACATCGCGCCCAGGGTCCACCACTTGCGGTTCTCGTCTGTGATCAGGTGCTGGTAGCGGCTCACTGCTTCACCGCTCCTTCCAGCTGCTGGTAGATCCTGCTCAGATCCTCCCGCTCGATGAGGCGCGAGAGCAGGGAGTCAAGTTCATGAAGTTCGTCTTCTTCAAAGCTGGTCGCGAGCTTCACCGCACCCACAGCGCGACCCAGGAGGGCCGCGTTCGCGAGCTGGTGACCGTCTTCGGTCAGGCTGAGCAGCCGCCGGCGGCGGTCCTCCGGATCCTCGACCCTGGAGACGAGGCCCTTGCGGACCAGGCTGTCAACGGCCCGGCTGACGGCCGGCATCGAGGCACCGGTGGTTCCGGCGATGTCCGCGAGGCAGTAGTTCGTCTGCTCCTCGAACACTCCGAGGTTCATCATCGTCTTGAACTCGAGAAAGGAGAGGTTGTAGGCCCCGGAATCGAGGAGCGAGGTGGCCGCTGCACCGTACGAGAGCATTCGCCGGAAGAGGGTTCCGAGCTGCATCGCAACGCGTACGGCCTCGGGCGAGGCCTGGGCGATGACTTCCTGGCCCGCGATGCCCGCCTCGGCGACGCTCCGGTCCACTTCGGCCTCACGGACGCCGGGCCCGGATGCGGTGCTTGCGAGTGTCCCCGATTCGGTCATGGCGGAGATACTTGCGCTTTCGCAACTATTTGTCAACCGCAAAGGTTGCCAATGTGACGCACATCACGCGTATCAACCTACCCGGCCCCCGAACATCGAGATAACGAAAGTCAGCGATAATCGCCGACTTTCGTTATCTCGCCAGACTCGGTCGTTCTCGTGGGACGATTTCCTATTCGTCGTCGGCGAGGATGCGCCGTCGTGAGCGACGGACCCAGGCCCGGTTCAGGGCGAGGGCGATCAGGACGACGATGCCGATCGGGATCGCCACCGCGAGAGCGAGAACCGTCACCCCAGCCGCCGCGCCGAGAAGCTTCCCTGCGTCATCGAGCGCATCCTGGAGACCCCAGGAAGACCCTTCCTCGGGCAGGTTGTCTTCGCCCGTTTCGACGCGCAGCAGCACCGGGGTCAGGTCGGCCCGTCTCTCCAGCCGCTCGAGCGTTGCCTCCTGCCACCGCTTCTCCCGCCGTTCGAACCGGATCTGCCGCTCGATCGCTGCCCGATCGTCATCGTCGTAGGTGACTTCGAGTTCCCCGAGCAGGCTCTTGATCCTTGCTTCCGAGTCGGCGATCGCATCCTCGGCCCTGTTGGTCGGGGCCGTGATGTCGGTCAGCTCCTGGCTGCGGGAACGAAGGTCAGCGATCCCGGAAAGCTCCGCAACAGCGGATTCGATCTGGCCTGACGGAATCATCAGGTTGAACGTCGCCCCCGCCCTGCCAGCCTCGCCGTCAACGACCTTCGAATCCATGACGATTCCGTTGTGGTCATCGGTAACCGAGATCACCTCGTTCGCCACGTCCTGAACTCCCTCGGGGTCGGTGCCGAGAGTGATCTCCGCCTCCCTGGCGACGTCACGTCCACCCTGAATCGACCCGGAGGCGGCATCTGCGGAGGCCGGTGCCGACGTACGGCCTGCCATAGGACCCGAATAGAGCTGTGCGGCAGAGTCCCCGGGCAATGCCTCCTCGAGCGCTCCGGAGTCTGCGGCTGGCCCGGAAGGAGACCAGGAGGAAGAGATGCTCTGAGCCGTCCCTGTGTCACTACCCGGGTCGCTGCCAAAACGGCCGTTGTCGAGGCCGATGGCCACGACCGTCGCCAGCATCAGAACCGATGCCACACCGGCTACGGCGGGGAGTATGAGTCGGCGGCCATTCATCTTGCGACGCAGGCGTTCTGTGAAATTCCCCAGTCGGCCCTTGTCGCCCTTGCCAAGCGCGGCCTCTACTGCCCACTCGGGCGGGAAGTGATCGGCGACCGCCTGGTCTAGACGCTCGGTGAATCCCGTCTCCGGGGTCGGACGGTTCTCGCGGAGAGCCTGCGCGAGGCTGCTCAGTTCCCGGTTCATTTCGAAGTCTGTCTCGTTGTCGTGGCTCATCGGGCCACCTCCTCGTTCGCCGTGGAGTCGCCCGTTTCCAGCACGCTCCTTAGCCTTTTCATCGCCCGGTTGATCCGGGTCCCCACGTTGGTGGGTGAGTAACCGGTCGCCTCGGCGATCTCTGTGTTGCTCAACCCGGCGAAGAACTTCAGCGCGACCATCTCGCGGTCGGCCGCACCAAGCGACGCCAGAGCGTTCATCAGATCGGCACGCTGCTCGCGTTCCATCACGGTTCCGGCGACCGAGCCCGGGGCCTCCAGCCCTCCAGGCTCGATTGCCGGAAACTCACGGCGTCGCTTTCGAAGTTCATCGAGGGCAGCGTTCCTCGCGATGCCGAACAGCCAGCCCCGGGGGCTGCCGCGCCTCGGGTCAAACCGGTCCCACTTTCGAAACGCCCTCTCGAAAGCAAGCGCAGTTACGTCCTCCGCAGCGACCCGGTCGCGAAGGAGACCGGCCACGTATGAGTAGAGATCGTCCCTGTTGCCCCGATAGAGATCCTCGAAAAGTGGTCGAGGCCCGGTTCGCGGGCTTTCCGCTTTCCGCGAAGTCGAATCGGGTTCTGGAACCGCCTCAAGCACGCTCATACCCAGACTACGGCCGCGAAGCCAATCCGTCACAAACCCTCATCAGCGGGTGGTTCGTCTCGGAGTCCCTGTGCGGGGCTGCCAAGGAGACAGGCCGGGAATGGCCGCGATAGTACGCGGGTACGTGAGCTGCCGTTCCCGGCCGCCGACGAAGGCAAGCGTGCACAGGGGCCCGAGACGGGCCGCCCGGGTTAACCCTCGTAGGGCTCGAAGTCTGACTTGCGCGCCCCGCAGACCGGGCAGAACCAGTCGTCCGGGATGTCCTTGAACGCGGTTCCCGGGGGGATGCCACCGTCGGGATCGCCTTCGGCCGGGTCGTAGATCCAGCCGCAGGATTCGCAGATCCAGAGTTCGCTTTCGGTGGTGCTCATGGCCGCCAGATTACTCCAGCGCAGTCGAGGTCGGCCTGCCAGTGGCGCGCACGGCGAGCGGACCGGCGACCCGGACTGTACGGTTCCCCTGTGAGTTCGTTTCCGGAAGCGGGTCCTGGGGAGGCGATTAATCTCGGCAAGCCGTCCGAGCCGCGCCCTGCCGCCACGATCCTGCTGCTTCGCGACCGCGAGCCAGGCGGACCGCTCGAGGTCCTGATGCTGAAGCGCTCCGCCGAGTCGCATTTCATGCCGAGCGTCTGGGTCTTCCCCGGAGGCTCGCTCGACCCGGAGGACGGTGAAGGAATCGACGGGCTCCGCACCTGCGCGGCGCGGGAACTTGAAGAGGAAGCAGGTATCCATCTCGATCTCTCGAACGAACTGATTCCGCTGGCCCGCTGGGTCACCCCTGAAGTGGTCAAGACCCGGTTTGACACCTGGTTCTTTCTCGCCCGAGCCCCCGAAGGTACCGAGGCCAAGCCGGACAACTTCGAGATGACCGAGGCGATCTGGGTCAATCCGGTCGACGCACTCACCGCTTCCGAAGCAGGCGACATGGCGATCGTCTTCCCCACCCTCAAGCAGCTCGAAGCTCTGGTTCCGTCAGCCAACACCGACGAAGCGATGGAACGGGCCGCTGCGGATCCGAACGCGTCGAAGGTCGTACTGCCGAAGGTAATCGGGGACGAACGGAACGCCCGGGTCGTACTTCCCGACGAAGACGACTACCCGGTCGACTGACTCATCCGCCCGCCGCTGACCTTTCCGCGTTACGAATGTGGAAAAGCTCTCGGGCGCGCTGGTTGAAACGGACGCTCAACTCGCTCAGGTAGGCGATGTTCTCGTACATCCAGATCCGAGCGATATCGGCGCCGATTTCCTGCCCCGGAACCGGTGAGACGAGCCCGCCGACCAGCTGTCTGGGCAGGTCGGGATCGGGAGAAAGGGCGGCCGGAGGTGGCTCACCATCCATGATGGCTTCGCCAAGGCTGGCGTACCAGTCGCTGACCTCGCCACTCATCGCTTCCAGTTGCGGGCTGGAGCCGAGCCCTGGTTTCTCATACCAGGGCTCGATCGGAATCCGGCCCATTCCTTCGGAGGCCCTACGCAACCTCAGGGCGGCTGCCGCGAGAGCCATCAGGGCCTCCGGATCGATGTGCTCGCCGGTAGCTTCGTCCATGTACTGCCGAAGCACCGCGTCGAGCCGGTCCGACGCGGCAGCCGAGTCCTGCCAGAGTTGGTCCCTCGTTCCGGCAACTCCGTCGAGGACTCCGTAGGCCCGGTCCTTGACCAGCTTGGCCGCCGCGGTCAGGGACTGCCCCAGCGAGGACCGGATCATCGCCGAGGCCCCCCGCGGCCAGATCAGTAGCCCCACGACCAGGCTCACCGCGCAACCGATCGCCACATCCTGGATCCTGATGATCGCGACCTGCCATCCGATCGGTTCGATCAGGTTGTAGAGCACCATCACCAGGACCGCGAAGCCTGCCTGGCCGGCGCCCAGCGACATCGCCCTTGGTGCGTAGGAGGCGAACAGAACCGAGACAGGCAGAGCCACCCAAAGCGCCACAGACGAGTCACCGATCAGGTCGATCACGATCGAGCCGATAACGATGCCGACCAGCGTTCCGGCCAGGGCGCGAAACACAGAGCCCCGCGTGCCGAGGGCATTGTTCCGAAGAACGGAAAGGGTGCCGAGCACCACCCAGAACGCGTTCTGCACGGAGAGCAGATCTGCCGCAAAGACCGCCAGTGCGATGCCGATCGCTCCGCGAATGCTGTTCTGAAGCCAGGAGGAACTGAGGTCGGCATGCTCGGATATGACCCTGCCGGTTTCTTTCGCCTGTTTGGCACTGTGGAACCAGACCCAGTTCCAGAAACGGCCCAGGACCCCCGGGGCCGGCTCCCTTTCGGTGGTGATCGAAACCATCCTGGCCGTATCGAGTGCCGCGTACGCGAGCTTCCTCAGACGAAATTCGTGATCGAGCCGACGGGTCGTCTCGTCGATCTGGTCCGGTCCGACCTGACCCAGTCTCGCCGAGGACAGTTCAACCAGCTCGATCAGCTCTGACTCGACCGGCCCGACCGGCAACTCGACAGGTTTCCCGCGCAGCGCCTCGCCGCAGGCTTCGAGGAGGTCGGCTACCGCTTGCCGTAAATTGCTCGTCTTGTCCCCCTCGATATCGATTACGGCGCCCGGGACCGTGACCAAGCCGAACAGCCAGCCCAGTTCCTCGACCATTGAGGTCAGGGCGGCGCTTACGCCCGCCACGCCGGTCGGACGGTGAGGGGTGCCGAGGAACTGCCGTCGCATTGCCCAAACCTGCTTTCGCGCCTTCTCCCTAAGGGTCGCGGACCCGGGTTCACGCACGAGCGCCGACAATGCCTCGCACGCCTTCGATGCCTGACGGGTCAACTCACCTGTCCAAGGCAGTCGCCATATGAGCCAGGTTGCCGGTATACCGATCGCGGCGGCCAGCAGCCATCCGGCGAGGCGATCTGGGATCGCCGAGGTGGGTGCCTCGATCATCAGCGGGAGGGCAAGCAGCAGCACGGCTCCGGTGCGCGCGGCCGCCACATACGGATTGACGATTCCCAGAAAGAAGATCGCAAAGCTGACCAGGCCGGCCACAGCCACCCCGATGAGGGTCGGAGCGGTCGACAGCATGGTTCCCGCGACGATGAACACGCAACCGATCGCAACCAGGGTGGTCCAGGCAATCAGGCGGGGGATCGGGCGCCCGCCGAACGTCACCATAGCCAGCACGATGAAGCTGCCGAATGCCGCGAAGGGGGTCGCGTCGGGACTGAGAAAGACGTAAGCCCCGGCAAAAGTGGCCGGCATGAAGATCGCCGTCCGGACGGCCACCTTCATGGCAGCCGGGTTGATCCGCTCAGTCAGCCGGGAAAGGTTCAAGACCCGCGTTCCATGGTCCGGCCGGGTAGGTGTGGATTCCTTCCTCTTCCATCTCCGAATGCAGGCGTTCGAACAATTCTCCCGCGTTGGCGAGCGCAAGCTTCAGCTCCTCGGCCGACCTTTCACGAAGGCGCCAGAGGAACCAGAGCTGTCGGTCATTGATGCCGAAGTCGACCTCCCGGTCGATCGTCGTGGTCCACTCCAGAAACCCCGGGGAGAAGAGTTCCCTCAGGGCGATCGGGTCGTGATCTTCCGGGACGGTCGCCAGGAACCGCTGGTTGAACTCGAGAGACTCGAACTCGACCTTGCGACGGGAGACTCTGTGCTTGACGAATTCGCCCGCGTTGGCCTCCACCGATTCGACGTTGAAGGCCGGTACGACCTTGGCAAGGTCCGGCATATGCGCTTTGGCGAGGATGGCGGTCGGTACAAGACTTTTTCGCATGAAGCCGCCGACCTCTTTCTCGTCGGCATCGCAGCTGGCTCCCCAGAAATCAGGAGCGAGCTGTCCGGTCAGGCGATTGCTGCCGCCGACGCAGAGAGCAACCGGTCCGTCGGCCGGGTTGATCCCGCCTACCGCTTCCCACTTGACGTCACCGGCTCCCTCGTACGAGGAGACGATCTGCTGCCACTGGTCGGATTCCTTGCCCATCGGCGATCACCCTATCCGCATCCGGAGCCGTTTCTTGTTTCCGGGCGGATTCTGGGAGTAGGATTCTCGCCACAGTGACTTCAAACGAGGGGAATTGCCTATGAGTGGCGCACTTATCGCGCTGATTGTGGTCGTAGTGATCGCTCTGATCGCGGTGATCTGGTACATCTCGACCAGGAACGGGATCATCGCTTCCCGCAACCGGGTCGATGAATCATGGAGCGGCATCGATGTCCAGCTGAAGCGCCGACACGATCTGGTGCCGAACCTCGTCGAAACGGTCAAGGGCTACGCGACCCACGAGCAGAAGGTGTTCGAAGAGGTCACCAAGGCCCGTGCGAACGCCATGGCTGCCCAAAGCGTGGGTGACACCGCCCAGGCTGAGTCCGGCCTGAACCGGGCGATGGCCGACCTGCGCGCAGTGGCCGAGCAGTACCCGGACCTCAAGGCCACCGAGAACTTCCAGCAGCTCAGCCGGAACCTCTCGGAGCTCGAGGACGAGATCCAGGCTTCCCGCCGCATCTACAACTCGAACGTCCAGTCCTACAACACGAAGATCCAGCAGTTCCCCGCTTCGATCGTCGCCAACCAGGGCGGCTTCACCGACCGGGAGTTCTTCGAAATCGAGGACGCGGCCGAGCGCGCCACACCCAACGTTTCCTTCTAACTGCAGTCGGGCGGGTCTGCTCCCGCCCTCCAATCCGACCCCGCCCCTCCCATCTGAAGCAACTATTCGTTGGGAGGGGCTACGGGGGTTCCCGGTTCCGAACTAGCGTCTTCTTCAGCCTCCGGCGCGGGCGTGGCCGAGGAGGGGCCGAAGAGGGCTGCCCACCAGACCCGGGTCAGGCTTGAGGCGACATCGTTCGGATTGGACTGGCCCTGGGCCAGGTGGACCTGGAAGCTTCTTTCGGTCATCAGGACCAGCCCTTCAGACAGGGCTTCCGGATCCAGCGACGAATCGATCGCACCCGTTCCCTGGAGTCGCTCGATCTCTTCGCGGGTCCCTTCGGTGATCGTTTCGAGGACCGTGCTCCACAGCTCGCGAACCTCCTCGTCATAGGTCGCGGCTTCGCCGGCGAGCGCGAGCAGTTCCGAACTGTCCGCGTAGACGCGGGACATCCCGTAGATGCCTCGTTCGATGTCCCGGCGCGGGTCGTCGCTCTTCAGCCAGCAACGGCCCAGCCGGTTCTGGTGTGACGCGATCAGATCCTCGAGGGCTCCGAGCAGAAGCTCTTCCTTGTCCCCGAAGTAAACGTAGAAGGCGGACCGCGCGACTCCCGCCTCCCGGGTTATCCCCTCAACTGTCAGGTCCTTGAAAGAGCCGGCCGAGGCCTGATTCAAGGCAGCTTCGATCAGCTCCAGTCGGGTCCGCTCGTGACGGCGGCGGCGGTTATGTCGGCGCTCAAGCGAGGTCGGCACCCACAGAGCATAGGTGCCAACCCCGCCGGAAAATCAGCCAATGATCCCTCTCGTCACCGGGCCCGAACTGTCTTCGACGCCTGGGTGGGCCCGTACCAGCGGAGTGCCGGGGTAGGCGAAATACGGCCCCGCACCTTGAACGACCTGCCGACCGCGGCATTCCTTGTCCGTACTATCGCGCCACGCTTCAGCTCGATTCTGAATGTGAGCTGGTCGTAGAAGGGTTCGGGACCTTGCTCCCCAGGCCAGCTGGCATCGCCATCGGGGTATCGGTAAGTGACCCGTACTTCACGGCCCTTGAAACGAACCCCGGTGGCTGGACGATCCCGCTTGAGGAACCAGAACGAAGCCCTGGCGGTGGATCTGGACTTTGCCTTGCGGGTGAATTTCCAGCCCTTGGGCAAGCTGATCGAGGTCTGGAACGTCGAGCCGTATGGTGCATTCTTGAAGTTACCCAGGGTCACCACGGCTCTGACGGACGGCACCCCCCTATTTGCCTTTCGGAGGATTAGATCCGCGCCCAGCCTCATCTGGTGGAGCGAACATCTCGGCCAGGCTGCCTTTGAGCTGCCATTCGCTCGACCAGTCGGGCAGGAAGCCGACAGCAGCATCGTCCCGCCGGTCCCGAATGAGTTCACCGGCTTTCCAGTGTCCGCATTGATCCGGGTGACAAGCGCCCGACTTCCAAGTACGCAGTCCGAAGAGCAGATCGGGCCTTCGGCATCCCCCACGACCACCAGCTGACCCCGGGCCTGATCGAACGCAACTGCATTGACGTTTGCCCCGCGGGGTCCGACCTTGAGCGAGCTGATCACCTTGCCTCCGTCCGCATCAGAACGGGCTACGTTCAGGCGATCGGAGTACTTGTATGGATGCAGACCTCCATGGAAGCGAAACGAACCGACAAGGTCCCCTCCGGGAAGCTCCAGCATCGGTTGCTCCGGCTGGTTGATGACCATTGAGTCGAGCACCTGGCCGTTTGCTCCCCCCAGAGTCAAGTCCCAGCCTCGCGATTTGCCACCAGTCGAAGTCACAAAGCTGGCATTGGCAAGAATTCGGAGATTGCCGTTCTCCTCGAACCTCAGTGACATCAGACGATACGCCTGAAAAGAACAATCGACGCAGGGGAAATCAGGGGTCAGGTCAACTACGCCTCCGGTTCCGAACGATCCGTCTGGCTGGCCGGCGGGTGTGAATCGCCTGACCTTCATGTCGATTGATCCAAACTCGTAAGCGAGGGCGAATGAGCCATCTGACTTGAGTGCCGGGACCATCGGGCCCTTCGCCGCGTCAGCCACGCTGACCACCCCGTCAGTTCCGAACCCGGCGACTGGCTGACCGTTCTCGTCGAAGCGCCGAATCGTCAGCGTCTGCGGCGTATCGGAGTAGGGAGCCTCTGTAGTGATGAGTTGACCGTCATCGCGAATGTCCACTTCCGCTCCCTGAAATCCGGAGACGACACCCTGGTTTCCATACGAGGTATCGACAGAACCATTCGCGTCGAACCGCAGAGCGAAGTTGCTGCCCGCGAGCATGTACTTGCCACCGACCTTCCTCATTGCCTCCGGTACGGTCATACCCGGATGCAGAGCGCCGAGCTTCGAGATACCTCCTTCGCCGAAAGAGCGGTCCAGTTTCCCGTTCGGTAGAACCCGGGCGATAAATGTGTTGCCGGCCCTGTCGGGGCAACCTCCCGCCACGACACTGGCGCCGCCGCTTTCGGGGATGACCGCGGTCGCCGTGGCACAGGTGCCAAGCGATGCTCCTGTGGCGTGACCGGCCCCGGCGAGCAGTCCCAGAATCCCTGCTGCCAGAACGACCAGGGCGGTTGAGAACTTCCTGCTCGCCATTATCACCCTCCTAATCCTTTAGTCAGACGAAAAACTCTCCTGCGCCACACCATAAACACATTTGTTCGCCATGTCCAGCAACAGCAACTCGAGCTGACATCCTCTGGAATCAAAGTTCCCGGTCGGGGCCAGAACAAAACAGGCTTCCGGTCCCGCTAGGGATCCGCTGCCACGTCGCTTCTACTTCTTCTTTTTCTTCTTGCCCTTGATCTCGAATGGGATCTGGAAGTCGGGGCTGGCGTTGGTGTTCTGGTCGTCCACCCGAACGGTGGCGATGTATTGGCCGGCCTGCGGCTTAAAAGTGTCGGAGCGGTTGGCAAAGTGGACCCGGTTAATTCCGATGTGGAGGTTTCTCTCGTGGTAGCCGGCAAACCTCTGGACGGTGCGGACCTTCTTGCCTCGCCTCTCCTTCACGAGCTTGTAGTAGGAAATCGCGGCCACGCTCTTCTCGCTGACCTGAAGGTTCAGCATTGTGCCGTTGCCCTTGGGACCGAGCACGTAGTTGTTCAGCATGACCCCCTCGACCTGCGGCGGCTCGAGATCGAAGTTGAGGGGAGCCTGCGGACCCGGATCCGAGTTCGGGTCACCAGGCTGATTGGTCACCGTGACCACCCCGCGCACCGCCTGCGGATGAAGTTTGCAGACGAACAGATACTCGCCCGGCTGATCGAATGTGACGGTGAACGAATTCCCCAGCGGGTTGAAAGGGGAGGAATCATTCGGGTTTGAATCCCACTGGGACGCGTTCGGTGCCTGACCGGTGACCGAATGCTGGAGGTCGGGACCCAGCCAGTCCCAGGTCACTGATTCGCCGAGGTCGATCGTCGGCTGCTGAGACCAGGAGAAGTTAGTGATTGACACCCTCGTGTTCGCAGCGCCAGCGGGCATGGCGAACATGCCCGTGAGCAGACCCGCCGCGAAAAACGCAAGAAGGGCTTTGAGGATTCTCGGGTTCATTACTCGACCAGGTACCAGCCGCTCATACCCGCATGAAGGTGACTGAACACATGGCAGTGGTACAGCCAGCGGCCGGGGTTCTCTTCGATCCAGCGGATTCTGAAGGAATCTCCCGGTCCGAAAGTCCTGTTGTCCTCCATCGTTCCGTCCGGGTTCTTCCAGCGGTGACCATGGAGGTGGAAGGTGTGGAAGAAGTCATCGATGCCGTAGATGTGCATCGCGACGTCATCCCCGACGTTCGCGGTCAGGTTCGGAGTGTTGCCGGTGTAGCCGCGACCGTTGATGGCGTAAATCGTGCTGATGTTGGGCGCAACCACGCCGGGCAGGAAGGAATGGAAACCGAGGAAGTACTCGCGGTCAGGCAGCGGCTCGTCCGGGTCACGCACGACCAGCGGTCCGAACAGTCCCTTGGGAATTCCGGTGGTCTCGAAAGGTCCATGATCGTGGTAGAGCCAGGTTCCGAGGCTGGTCTCCGGGCATTCCCACACATACGTGAAGGTGCGGCCGCGCTGCACGAAGCCGCCCGGGTCGGTCCAGTAGCCCTTGTAGGCGCCGTCCATCTCGTTGGAGTAGAAAGCCCCGTGGGGATGCATGGTCACCGGGATCGGAACTGCGTTCCTGAAATGCACGACTAACGTGTCACCCACGGTTGCGTCAAGCAGCGGGCCGGGGATTGTCGCGGGACCGAGCGGCCGGGTGAAGTTCGGTTCGTAAAGACGGTAGGCGTAAGCCTCGCCCTTGGTTCGGCCGACCTTCTTGGCGACCGACTGCCCGAGCATCTGGTCACGGCGCTTGGGCATGATGTTCCAGGTGACCGGTTCCGCCTGGATCCAGTACTCCTTGCGGGGACCCGAGATGCTGGCCTTGCTGATCTGAGGATCATTCTTCGCGGCGGCAACCTTGGGCGGCACCGGCACCTCTTTGGCCAGCGCGTTGAAGTCAGTTGACTGATCGATCTTGAACTGCTTGTTGCCGATCGTGCAGATGAGCGCACCGCCAGCCATGCTGAGGAAGCCTCTCCTGCTGAAAGAGTCGAAACTCATGAGCTCATCTCACTTTCCGACCTTGACGGCCATTCGCATGAAGTGGTGAAGGCTGCAGCCGAAAACCCAGGTACCCGGCTTGTCCAGCCGGCGTGACCAGCGATAGTTCCGCGAGGGGGAATTCGCGGTTGCGTAGTCGAAACGGTTTATGCCTGGTGGGGCGCTGATCACGGTCACGTTGTGGGGGTTCTGGTTGTCGTCGCTCCACACCCATTCGATGGTGTCTCCTGACTTGATTTCCAGGTAGTCCGGGCTGAAGTAATCCTCGAAATAGGTGTCAAGTACATCAACACGCCAGGTCGTTCCGGGCTTTGGTTCGACCGGGTCAACCGGCTTTTCGGGCTTGGTGGCGAAGCGCTTGCGGGCTTTGCGCACGCAGGCCTTGCGCCGGTTCGTGTTCTTGATTGTCCGGCACTTCTTCAGTGCCTTCTTCAGGCCAGGCTTCTGGACCTGGCTCGCTGCCGCGTCGCCGCTGGAATCAGGCGCTGCGGCCTGGGCGCCCGCCGAAGGCAGGGCCCAGACCAGAAGCGCGAGAATTGCAACTGTCGCGAAGCGCATACGTCATGCCTATTTGCTGACGTTTACATTCATTGTCATCAAGTAGTGAAATGAACAAATGAACGAGTACGTGCCAGGCTTGGTGAATTGTCGCTTGAAAGTGTAATTCGTGTCACTCGTCAGACTTGACTTGAAGTCGCTTCCGCTAACCCCGGCTGGCCAGGGCATATTCAGAGTCACATCATGCGGCTCCCGCCCCCCAGACTTGGTCCAGTTCCACTTGATGAAGTCGTTCACCTTTATGGAGAGCTGATTGGGGATGTAGACGTACGGGTCGGCAACATCAACCGTCCAGGTCTTGCCCTTCGGGGTCTCCTGCTGCCTCGAGATCTTCGCGTACTTCTTGTTCACGGCCTTCTTGCAGGATTTCTTCTGCTTGGCAGTCCGCTTCTTGTTGCAGGCTTTCAGTGCCTTGGCCTTCGCCTTCTTCTGCTTGGCAGTGAGGGCGCTTGCCGATGCGTCACTGGCAGCGGCGGGGGTGACACTGGCCGCCCCCACGGCCAGTGTCACGAGTCCTGCCGCCAGGATCCCTGGCAACCGCTTCTTGAGCAGTGAATTCATGATTCGTTGGTACCTGTTGCCTTTCCGGACTTAGGGGTTCCAGGGGCTGGGCCGGTTGGCGAGGTCCGTGCATTCCTGCGCGGTTACCCGGGGAGCGCTCTCGCTCTCGTAGGTCTCACCATCGACCGTGTACGGCGGGTGCGAGACGAGCGTCATGCCACATTCCTGCAGCTGCGACGGACGAACCTCGGCAACGCCGAAGATGGTCGACAGGTCACGCCACGGCTCCTGAGGGCTCAGGTAGTTGGCATTGACCTGCAGGCCGGCTCCGAAGTTGAACGACAGAACCGCCGGGGTGTTCAGCACCTCGGCCTGTGGGCAGGCTGGGTAGATCGTGCTGATCGGGACCGAACCGTTGCCCGGGGCGAAAGTCACGTCACCCGCGGCAGTATTGCCGGACCAGCAGTTGCCTCCACCGGAGAAGTCGTTGAAGAAGTCGAGAGCGTTCTCGTCTTCGCCGTTACGACCCATCTGGTTGTCGATGAACTTGTTGTTCAGGTTCTTGGCGTCATCGTCGTCGTTGACCCCGAACAGTTCCGGACCCGAGAAGGTGGCAGCGCCCCACTTCTCCTGACCGAAGATCCGGTTGTTCCGGACCGTGACCCCATCCGAGCCGTAGAGCATGACGCCCACGCCGATCGGGTTACCGTTGCCGATTACGTTGTTGTAGCCGGAATCGGGCTGGTAGTAGTTGTAGTTGTTCCACATGATGTCGTTGTTCTCGATGATGAGGTCACCGGTCGGCTCGAACTTCTCGGAGTCGAGAGTGTTCGGCACGATGCCGGCGCCGTTGTTGAACCACATCGAGTCAGTGATCTTCACGTACTTCGAGTTGGTGCCGGAGTAACCGAGCGGGTTGCCCCAGGCCTTGATGTTCTTGACCAGTGTCCACTTCGGCTTGGCCTGGCAAGGCTCGTTGACCTCGTCCTTGTTCGACCAGTCCCACTCATCACAGGGGGTCTCGCCGATGTAGACGGTGGAGTCGCCGTGGCCCCAGCCTTCGGAGTTGATGATCTTGCCGCCGAAGCAGTTACGGGCAAAGAGGCCGTAAGCGCGGGTGTCGGACGACACGAGGTTGTCCATCACGTAGTCGGCGCAGTACTCGTCGTCAGCTTCGACGTTTGAGGCATGGACGAAGAAAGTGTTGTTGAGGTAGTGCCTCGCCCACATGTTCTTCATCTTCACGCCGACCGTGCTGATCGCCTCGATGGCGTTCTGGGCGGCCTGCGTGGTTGCGTCGCCCGGGCGCCAGGTCGGAGAGGCCTTCATGTCAGTGAGGGCGCCTTCACCCTCGAGGATGACCGCGCGGGCGTTCGGGTTGGAAACCTTGCCCTTGGTCACACCCATGATGGTGAGGTTCTTGAAGTTGTAGCCCTGGCGCTTGCCGTGGACAAGCACGCCTTCCTTGTAAGTGCCCGGCTGGACACGAACGGTTGCGGCACGGCCCTTGTTCTTGGCCTGCCACTTGCCGGCGGCGTCAACGCCCTGCTGGATCGTCCGGTACTTGCAGCCGAACTTGCAGACGTCGAAGAACTGGGCGTTGTAACTCTTAAGCTTGCCCTTGGCCTTCTTGGCAGCCTTGTTGGCTGACTTGCAGCGCTTGTTGGCCTTCGCCTTGGCCTTGCCCTTTGCCTTCTTAGCCTTCTTGCAGGTCGCCTTGGCCTTCTTGGCGGCCTTGTTCGCCTGCTTCTGCAGCTTGACGGTTCCGGGATCCTCAGCCGATGCCGGGCCGGCGATCGCGAACGACCCCACCAGGAATGCGGCGAGAATGCCGACGATTACTCCCAAACGTTGCTTCATCTCTCTCCTTGACATTTACTTTCCCCGCCCGTAAGCGGGGCAGGCCATCCGGACACTCTAAACCAATCATTCGGCGAAGGTTTCGGTTTAGGGTCCTCATCCAAATCGGATGAAATGCCTTGCCTGCGCCATCTGCTGGCTCCGGCCTCCAGCGGGGCCGCCGGGCTGACTTCGGGCGGCACCAATTGACAACGCGTCGTGTCGGTTACACTTGTCTGCCATGGCTCACGATTACGACTGGGTGATCATCGGTTCCGGATTCGGTGGCAGCGTCTCGGCACTAAGGCTTGCCGAGAAGGGCTACAAGGTCGCCGTCATCGAAGTCGGTCGTCGCTTCGAGGACAAGGACTTCGCCAAGACCGCCTGGAACCTGCGCCGGTACTTCTGGTTGCCCAAGTTCGGACTCCGCGGAATCATGCGGATGTCGATGTTCAAGGACGTGATGGTCGTTTCTGGTTGTGGCGTCGGTGGAGGCAGCCTCGGATACGCCAACACTCTCTACCGCCCCCGTCCCGCCTTCTACACCGATCCGCAGTGGGACGGTCTCGCCGACTGGGAAGTCGAGCTCGGACCTCACTACCGCACCGCCGAGCGCATGCTCGGAGTCACTCTCTACCGGGACACGGGCCCGGCCGACGCGCTCCTTCACGAGTACGGCGAAGAGATCGGAGCCGACGGGACCTACTCGAACACCCAGGTGGGCGTTTACTTCGGCGAGTACGGCAAGACCGTCAACGACCCCTACTTCGGGGGCGAAGGGCCGGAGCGCACCGGCTGCATCAAGTGTGGCTCCTGCATGGTCGGCTGCCGCTACGGGGCCAAGAACACCCTGGTCAAGAACTACCTTTACTTCGCCGAGAAGCTCGGGGTCAAGGTCTTCCCCGGCCGGGAGGTCACATCGGTCAAGCCGCTCGGTCCGGCCGGCGACGGAACCGACGGCTTCGAGCTGATGACCGACCGCTCCGGTGCCGTGCTCCGTCACCGCCGCAAGAAGATGACGGCCGGCGGGGTCATCTTCTCGGCCGGTGCCCTTGGCACCAACAAGCTGCTCGCCAACTGCCTCCACAACGGCGATCTTCCGAACCTCTCCCCCCGGGTCGGCCACGTGGTCCGGACCAACTCGGAATCGATTCAGGCCGTGACGACCCGCGACGATGCCCGTGACTTCAGCGAGTCGGTCGCGATCACGTCCAGCATCTATCCGGATCCGGACACCCACATTGAGGTGGTGACCTACGGCAAGGCGGGCGACGTCATGAGCCGCACCTTCACGATGTACACCGGGAACGGCAACCGTCTTACCCGGCCGATCAAGTTCCTGGGGGCGATGCTCCGCCGTCCGGTCGACACGATGAAGCTGCTCTTTAACCCCCGTCACTGGTCACAGCGCACCGTGATCCTTCTCGTGATGCAGTCCCTTGACTCGGCGATGCGGCTCAAGCCGGTCAAGAAGAAGTTCGGCAAGGGCGTTCGCATCCAGACCGAGCAGGATCCGGAGCGGCCCAACCCGACCTTCATTCAGGCGGCCGAGGACGCGACCCAGTGGTTCGCGAAGAAGACCGGCGGGATTCCGCAGGTCTCGTTCGGCGAGTCGCTGTTCAACATTCCGACGACCGCCCACATCCTCGGGGGTGCCGTGGTCGGCCACAGCCCCGAGACCGGAGTCATCGATCTCGACAACCATGTATTCGGCTACGAGAACCTGATGGTCTGCGACGGCTCCGCCGTCCCCGCCAATCCCGGGGTCAACCCGAGTCTCACGATCACAGCGATGACCGAACGGGCGATGAGCAAGATACCCCCGAAGGATCCGCGCGGCGAGATGCTTCACCTGCCGGACGAGGCGAGGCCCGCCCGGACCCAGGACAACACCCCTCCGCCACGCGAGCCCGGCCCGTCAGAGACGGCGGAGTCCTGGACTCCGCTCGAAACCCAGTAGCCGCCTAGACGCCGTTCTTCTGCTTGAGCTGCTCGACCGCAGCTCGAAGTTCTTCGGCGCCGATCGCGCCCTCGATCCGTTTCTCGATCGTCCCGTCCTTGTTGATCAGGAAGATCCACGGTTCCGTCTGGAGACCGAAAGCGGTGAGCTGGGGCTGGATGCCCTTGCTGGGATCGTTGTCGTTGTAGACCTCGTTGTGGATGAAGACGACGCCGTCGCCGGTTTCATCCTTGACCTGCTCGGCCACGTCAACCACCGGGCCGCAGACCCGCGACTGGCAGAGCGCCGGGGTCGCGAAGATCAGGACTACCGGCTTCTTGCCGACGACGTCCTTGAAGTCATCGCCATGCATGCTCGACGGAGGCTGGCGGGTGTCGATCTTCGAAAGGTCGCCGCCGACATCCTCCGGGGTCAGGGTGCTGACCTCTGGAGCCTTCTCGCCGACCTTTGCGACATAGGGGAATTGCCCGACGACCGGGCTTGGCGTAACCCGGGCCGCCTCGAACCCGTCCTCGGTCTTGATCATCGCTATCCCGAGCCAGGGACCGCTGCGGTCGAACTTCACATCTGTCAAATAAAAGCTGCTCGCCTCGCCGGCCGTTCCGGCGCCCTTGGAGCGGTAAGCGGGCTTGGTCTCCAGGGAAACCACCTCGGCCGGGAGCGGTCCCTCGACCGGGGACTGCGGTGACTTGGCGAAGTAGAGGGCCACATCCGCATCCTCGACCTGGCTGCGATCAACGTTGAAAACGCCGAAGGGGTAACGGTTCGTTCCCGTCTCGAAGGCCACCGCGGCCGGAGAGATGACCTTGTCGCTGGGGGTCTGCTCGTTGAGAAGCTCGTCGATCGTCTTGCCCTCCACCTGGGGGAAGTCCGATGCCGAAGGCGCTCCGCGGGCGACGTCATCGCCGGAGGAGTCGTCACCACCACAACCGGAGATCAGGGCACCGAGCCCGGCGATCAGGAGCAGCGTGAGAAAAAAGAGCTGCTTGGGCGGGATTGGAAGGACCGCGGTCCTGGTGGGTAGACCGATCATGGGCAGATCAGGCTACAGAACCACTTGGTCGGCGAGCTTCGCCCGGAAAAAGCAGCGGCCCGGACTGCGCCGGGCCGCCACTGAAAACCCGCCCGCCCAACGAATCCACGAACGGATGGGCGGGCTCCGCTGATCGTGCTTCCGGGATCAGGCGGCGGCGAAACGCTCCGCTACGTAATCCCAGTTGACGACGTTCCAGAACGCGTCCAGGTAATCGGGACGGCGGTTCTGGTACTTCAGGTAGTAAGCGTGCTCCCAGACGTCGGCACCGAGAAGCGGAGTCTTGCCGTCGGAGATCGGCGAATCCTGGTTCGGGGTTGAAACAACTGCGACCCCGTCGCCGTCCTTGACCAGCCAGACCCAGCCGGAACCGAACTGGCCGATCCCGCCGTTCTTGAAGGCGTCCTTGAAGTCATCGAACGAACCGAAAGCGGCGTCGATCGCCTCTGCCAGCTCCCCCGAGGGGGCGCCTCCGCCATCGGGAGAGAGCATCTCCCAGAACAGCGAGTGGTTGTAGTGGCCGCCAGCGTTGTTGCGGACGGGGCCCTGCTTGTCAGCCGGAAGCGAACCGAGGTCCTTGAGGACATCCTCGACGTCCTTGTCGGCCCACTCGGTACCTTCGAGCGCGGCGTTGGCCTTGTCGACGTAGGCCTGATGGTGCTTGTCGTGGTGCACCTTCATGGTTGCCTCGTCTATGTGCGGCTCGAGGGCGTCGTACGCGTAGGGAAGATCGGGAACTTCGTATGCCATAGGGGACTCCTTGACTGGTTCTTTGAGGTTCGTGACAGGTCCCTGAACCCTAACGGTCCGACGATCTCTGCTCCGGCATCGGAGTCGAGACGGTCGCGCCGGCAAGTGAGCCGAACCAACTACCGCGTGTTCAGCGACTTGCCGGGTCTCGGCCTCAGGAGGAACGCCGCGAGGGCCGCGCTCGCTCCGACCAGGGCGATCGAGACGGCGATGGCCGTGTGGTAACCGGACATGAAGGCCAGTTTCGCGGTCTCGATCAATGGGTCGGCCACCGTGCTGGACATGCGCTCGGCGATCTCGAGCGCCCTGGAAAGCGATTCCTCGGCATTGGCAATGCCAACCGCGCTTACCCCTTCGATCGACCCTATCTGGGAGGTGTAGACGATCGCAAGAATCGATCCGAGCACCGCTACTCCGAATCCGCCACCGAGCTCGTAGGCGGTCTCTTCGATCGCCGCGGCCTGACCGGCCTCGTCGGCAGGCACGGACGAGATGATCACGTCATTGGCAGCGACCAGAGCCACCTCGAGGGTGAAACCGATAACCAGGAAGCTCGGCCAGAGGAGGTAGTACTGATCAGACAGTCCGAGGGCCAGCATCGGGATCAGGCCTATTCCGGTTCCCGCAAGCCCCAGCGAAATCGTCCAGCGGGTGCCGAGGTGGCGCAGCACCCTGGCAGCGAGCAGGCCTCCGGCCAGCGTCGAGAGCATCAGCGGCAGCAGTCGGATCGCCGCCTCGAAAGCACCGAGTCCCAGAACCAGCTGCAGGTACTGGGCGCCAAAGAACTCGATGCCGACCAAGCCGAACATCGAAAGCAGCACACAGCCCACCGCGACGCTGAATTCAGGGCGGGTGAACAGGCGGACGTTGAGTAGCGGCTTCGGGGCGCGCAACTGACTTCGAGTGAACCAGATGAGGCTGCCGAAGCCGATCAGGAGCGAAGCGAGAACCTTGGGGTCGATAAATCCGTAGCGGGCACCTTCCTTGAAGCCGAAGGCGATGCCGAGGATCCCGATCACCGTCGCAGCAACAGCGAGTCCGTTCCACGGCGGCGGTTCCGCTGCCCGGCTCTCGGGCAGCAGCCGCAGCGCCACGGGGATGATGATCAGGACGATCGGGACGTTGATCAGGAACACCGCCCCCCACCAGAAGTGTTCGACCAGGAATCCGCCGACCAGTGGTCCGACCGCGGCTCCACCGGCACTGACGGCGCTCCAGATTCCGACCGCGCGTACCCGCTCATCCCTGTCACGGAAGACGTCGCGGATGATCGACATCGTCGGCGGCATGATCATCGCCCCGCCCACGCCAAGAAGAGCCCGTGCGGCGATCAGGGTCTCGGCGGTAGGAGCGAAGGTGGCGGCGAGGGAGGCCAGACCGAAGACGCCCATGCCCGCGATCAGCATCCGCTTTCGGCCGAACCGGTCGCCAAGCACGCCGGATGCGATCAGCAGCGGTGCCGCGACCAGCGGATAGACGTCGATTATCCAGAGCAGCTGAAGCGCGGTCGGGTCGAGGTCACTCGAGATCGCCGGTGCCGCCACATGCAGCACTGTCACGTCAATGACCACAACGAGAAGTGAAGAACAGATCACTGCGAGGATCGCCCAGCGGCGGGGATGCGAAGCGCCTGTCTCGACCATCATTTTTCTCTCGCGGTAAGTCCGCCGAACGTGGCTTCGCGAATCAGACGGGGTACTTCCAACTCTCCGGCGTAGCCGCCTTCGACCAGATACCAGGCAGAAATGACCTGACCCCCGAAGGAGTAGGACATCCACTTCGGAGAGAGGTCGGGACGGAATACCCCTTCTGCCTGACCACGGGCAAAGAACCTCTCGAGCCGGCCGTCCTGTTTCAACAGGCGCTCTCTGATGTCACCCGATCGCTCGAGGCTCGGGGTGGCAGTCAGCAGCCAGTAGGACTGGGCAAGGGGATAGCAATCCTCGATCAGGCGGTCGAGAGCCGGTTCGATTTCACCGGCATCGATGCCTGCCTCGTCGAAGACCTGGTCGCAGCGGTCGAGAAGCCATCCGTAGACGGATTCGACGAGTGCCTCACGGTCACCGAAGACCCGATGAAGGGTGGCGCGGCTTACTCCGGCCGTTTCGGCGATGCCGGAAGTGGAGGCACCCGGGTTTGCGACCAGTGCCTTCGCCACGTCGTGAAAGAGCTTTTCCTGTCCGGAATCCATACCGGACACAATTGTATCAACTGAGACACTTTTGTCTCAGGTGGAGCAATCGACGATTTCGTACTCGTCGCTCTTCTGAAGCAGGCGGCCGAAGCGGAGGTTGTCCCGTACCCGGGACCTGCTGAGGCCAGTCCGGCGCGCCGTCACCGGAACCGAGCCGCTTGCCTCGTAGATCCGGATAACCCGCTTCATCTGGTTAATGTCACCGGCCGGGAACTTCGCCACCGGCAGGTCGCCCGATGGCTCTTCCTCGCCCATTCGTCGAAGCTGGTCGACCTCCGCCCTGCCCAGTTGCCTGCCCTTGCCTGATCCGCCGGAAATGAATGTGATGGAACGACCGGCCACCACGAGCACGAACGGCCCTAGCTCCGATCCGCGATCGACGAAGACCCTTGCTCCCCGCTGCCAGCGCGCCTGACCCTGGTCTCCGTAGAGGGCCGAAAAGTAGCCGCGGTAAACGCAGACGTCAGCTCTCCACACCCCTGCCGGCGGCTGGCATCGAGACCTCTTCTGGTTGACACAGTCGTTGTAGAGAAATGCTGTTCCGCCCTCCGCCATGCTGGCGTCGGTCAGGAGCCTGGTTCCCGGCGTCTCGCCCATCCACAGGATTTCCTTTCTCTGGGCGATGCCCGAGGGAACATCGACCTCGCCCCTTGGACGGGGCGCCCTGCCGCATTCAGCGGGCCGTGTGCGCGCCGTCGCCGCGCCAACCCAGGCGGGGGTAAGGCTTGCCGGTGACCCGTTGGTCAGCGGGGTCAGGCAACCCCCGGTCGGGGTGACCGACCAGATCTCGCTGGCTTCGCCCGTTCCCGGCAGGTTTCGGGCCGAGTGGAAGACGATCCTGTTGTCCGTAGACCAGTCGGGGCTGCGTTCGTCGAGTTTTCGGCCAAGCAGGATCCGACGCCCCGAGCCGTCGGACTTGATGATCGCGAGGGAGCTGGTGAACTCGCAGCCGGTCTGCCACCAGCAGGTCATCAGGTCGTCGTCCTGGGTCTGCAGGGTGTAGGCGATGCGATCACCGTTCGGCGACCAGGCCGCCTCGTAGGCGCCTTCCGTCAACTTTCGGCCCTTGCCGGTGTCCAGGTTCAGAACCATCAGAGGGTTGTTGAACCCCTCGTCGAAGTTCGCGCCGGCGAACCCGTCGTTCAGCACGTAGACCACCCGCTTGCCGCGGCGATCGACATCCGGTTCCATCACAAGCTTCGGGGCAACATAGGGCCTGCGCCTCTGAGCCATCCGATACTCGGTCTTCCGGTTGTCTCCATTGGCGTGGACCGAGATCAGGCCGGTGACCGTTCGCCGGGCCGAGGTCTTGAAGAACGCGACGAGCACCCTGCCATCGGGAAGAAAGGTCGGATCGCCGTACTGGATGCGGGCGTTCGACTTGAGGATCTGGGTGGCCCCCCTTCCGTCAATGCCGACCGTCCAGATGTCGAACAGGTCGTTGATCCCGTTCCCGTCAGGCAGTTTGTAGGCAAAGGCCACGGTCTCGCCATCGGGTGATGCGACCGGTTCGGTGCCACCGATCAGGTCGTTCTTCGGATTGCGGTTCTTGCCGAAGATCACCTTGCGGTCAGTGCCGTCGGCATCCATGGTGAGGACCCGCCCGCCGTTGGCGTAAACGACCTTGGCCGCAGGGAGAGGCGGTGTCAATGCCAGAGCAGACCCTGACGTGAAGAGGCCAAGCAAGCCCACCGAGATGGCCAACAGCGCTTTCTGGGCAGCCGACCTCATTGTCACCGACACTCGACGGTCCTGAACGAGCCGATTCTCTCCAGGTCCCTGGCGAAGCGTAGCCATGACCGGGCTCCCTTCTCCTGGTAGGCAAACGTGACCTGGAACCGGCCGCTGCCTCTCCGACCGAATATTCCGGTCTTGATCGCTGCCTGTTTCAGGGAACCAAGCTCCTCGTAGTTGCGGAGCAGGCTTCTGGCAGCCCGAATCGTCCGGGACGCAAACACCGGCGGATGAAACCGCGTCGGGGGCGAGTTGCTTCCGACGTAGCGCAAGTGATCTATCGCCTCCCGGCGCCAGGTCGCGGAAACCGGTCTTACGCCCTCGATGACCTCGGCCCCAAGGTCGACGTCAATCCCGCCAGTAACCAGATGGGTGGTTCCCACACCGAACGGGCCACTCTCGTCGAATGTCAGAACCAGCCCGCCACGAACACGCTCCATTTCCGTGTATCCGCCATTCGTGAGTTCGTTGCCGATCCCCGCCGCGCAGATCCCGACTGACCTGACCGACACCCTGCCCTTGCAGTCCTTCGTGTCAAGGGCACCGCAGTCGGCGAACCTGGAGGTCATGGATCTGTAGCCAATCCACGCCTCGGAAAGCAGGAGGTTGTCGTACTCCTTACCCAGCCACATCGGCCTCGGCTTGAGCTTTTCCGCCCGCTTCGGGTAATCCACGTCCACGAAAGGACGCAGGTCGGCCTTCCCGCAGATGGCAGGGCCGGTTACTGAGCCTGCTCCCCAGGAAGGCTCTCCACTCAGTGGTGAGCCATTGGTCAGTCTGGTCAGGCAGGAGCCATCGGTCTTGACGGACCAGATCTCCGGCCCGAACCAGCTCCGGTTCGTGTCGCTGTCGGTCTGGAAGACGACCCGGCTGCCGTCGCGGGAGAAATCCGGCGAAGTGAAGTTCCCCTCCCGGTTGACCGGCAGGAGCGGTCGCAGGTTGGAACCGTCAAGGTTCATGAGATAGAGCTTTCGCTGGTAGACGCAGTATCCGTCGTAGCAACTCTTGTTCTTCCTGGCTCGCTCGGAAGCGAAGACGATCGTCCTGCCGTTGGGGGATATGTCAGCTGGACCTGCGTCTCTCAGAAGCCAGGTCCGCTTCCCCGTGGAGAGGTTGAGGCGTGCCAGTCGCATGTTCGACCCGGGACTGAACGAGATCATGGCCAGCAGCGCCGTCTTCCCGTTGGGGGTCACCGAAGCGTCGATCGGAAACCAGCCATTGCGCCCGGTGGTGAACTTTTCCGTATCCAGGGCCGTCGATGTCGAGTAAAGGGTCTTCGTGCCGGTGCCGTCCGGGTTGACCGAAAGCAGGACCGACTTGATGATCGTCAAGCGTTCGCTTCTCTCGACCCCCCAGGCTCTGAAGGCGTAGAACCGCGAGCCATCGGCGTTCCAGTCAACCGCCGAGAGCATTTCGTCCTCGGTGCTGAAGCCGAGAACCATTCTCGTCGCTCCACCGTCACGGTCGACCGCCCGAATTCCGGACCTCCGGGGAGCATCCTCTATCGACCGGCTGAAGAGAACAGTCTGACCATCTGGCGAGGCCAGGGGTGCCGAGTCCGAAACCTCGGAAAAGATGCTGACCGACCCGTTCGGGCGGGTGAGTACCTTGCGGTCGGTCCCGTCAGCCTTCATCGAAAGGATCCGCCCACCATTGGTGAAAAAGATCTCGGCCTTCTCCGCCGGTGACTGCGAAAGTCCGGTCGCGGTGCCCGAGAGCAGCAGAGCCGGCACCAGCGAGAGCATCACGGCCAAGGCAAGAATGCGGAGTTTCGGGACGTCAGCCATCGATCGGGAAACTGGTGTCGGGGCAGTTCGTCACACCGTAGGTACCGAGCTTCCTCAGGTTGCTGCGAAAGCTGACGAACTGTCGGATTTTCCTGGCATTGACCCGGTACCGGGCGGCAACTTCAGCGACCGAGCTCCTGCGGACCTGACGGCTGATGTTTCTGGCGAGACCCAGGTCAAATCTTGGGATCACAAGCCTCGGGAGTCGGCCGCCCGGCTGGCTGCCCCTCGGCCGGAGTTCCCGGACAAGGCGAAGCTGGGCTCTCGGTCCGAGATCCGAGACAGGCCCCTCCGCCGGCCGCATCGCACCAGAAATCCTCGTGATCCATCGGCCGGAAAACACGGTGGTCCACCAGATGGCTTGCTCGCCCCTGCTGCGATTCTGGACTGCCCAGATGCCTCGTCTCTTCTTTGCGCTGTCCGCACGGACCAGGTACGCGACTGTGCTGGCCCAGTCTCCAGCATCGATGCAAACCGAACTGGCGGCGAGAGTCGCCCCGGGAGGGCAGCTGAAGAGGCGGAAGTCAGGACAGTCCCCATAGACCGTGAACCCGAAAAACGAGTAGGCGGAATCCATCGAAAGGAGACCCTGACTCGACTCGGGACCGAGCCACAAGCGGCGCCCGAAGTCCTTCTTGACCGGGTACTGGTTCAGGCGGGTTTCCACCAGGGCTGGTCGGGCAGTTGCCCGGCAATTGTCCGGGGCCTCGAACTCCACCGTGCCCGGAACAACCGCCGGGTCCTGGCTGGCCGGAGATCCGTTGGTCAGCCAGACGGCGCAGGATCCATCGGCGTTCATGGAGAAGAGTTCAGCGGTGGTGCGGTCGGTCACCCGGTGCATGGTCCCGCTGAAGACGATCCGGCTGCCGCCCGGCGAGAAGGTCGGGCTGGCCTCATCACGGTTGGTGCTGGTAAGACGCCTGACGCCGGTGCCGTCAGCTGCTGCGGTGAAGAGATCCCCGCTCGGGGTGCAGTCAAAGTCCCAGTCGCAGGCTTCGAGACCCTTGCGGTCCCTGACAAATACGAACCGGCTCCCGTCTGGCGCCCATGAACCCGAATGTGCCTTCTTCGAGATGAGCTTCCTTTTGCCGGTAGCGACATCGACGAGTTCGAGCCGGTAGCCGAACTCGCTCCAGATGTCCATCGAAGTCAGGAGGAAACTCTGGCCATCGGGTGATGCGCTGAGGCGGGCGGCTTCGAAGTTCCAGTCGTCCTTCGGGAAGTTGTAGGGGTAGTCACGAAACCTGAGAATGGTCCTGAGCCCGGAGCCGTCGAGTCTGACCGAGACGACCGACCGTGATTGTGCTTTCTTGCCGTCGACCGTTCTGGATGCCAATACCCGGTCGGTGCCGGGCAGCCATGCGAGATTGGAGAAAGTAACGCTTCGGTTTCCAGGAAGCACTTCCCGGACCTTGCCGGAACCGAGGTTCAGCAGCATGTTCTTGCCGCGGAAGAGGAACTCGTTGTCAGGGAGCGATTCGCCGACGTCGCGGCTGAACAGAACACGTCTGCCGTCAGGTGAAACACTCGGGAACCTGTCCCCGGTTGGAAGCTCGAAGGTCCCCGGCGTTCTGGCCTTCCCTCGGTGGGTCAGAACCTTGCGGCCGGTGCCGTCGGCGTTGATCTGGATGATCCGGCCGCCGTTCGAGAAAACGATCCGTGCCTCGGAGTTTTGCGACGGTGTTTCAGCGGATGCCGACCCTGTCAGACTCATCGCGCCGAGCACCATGAACCCGAGGACTGCCAAGACGGCCTTGCTTCGGATCATCGGCCGCATTTCAGTTCCTTGAATGGCATCAGCCGGTTGATTACCGACTTCCACTTGACCAGCCACCTGACCTCGGCAACCGTGCCGCCCGAAATCCGGGCAGCTGCCCGGACAGATCCGGTCTGGCGATACGCCCGGAGGCTCCCGGCGAGGAACCTGGATGCTCCGGCCGTGACCCGGGGAGCCGGAAGCTCGGCCTTGGGGTTCACTTTGCCACCAACCGGACGCAGCTGGTTGACGACCAGGTTCAGGTCAGCCATGTTGGTCTGAATTCCGCCCCCATTCAGGAACCACGAGTCCCCGAAGCTGACGGTGGTCTCCCCCGTGAGGAGAAGCGCCCCGACACTCCCCTTCTTCGTCTGCATCGTGTTCAGCCAGGCGCCCCGACGAACCGAAGGCACCATGAGGTTCGGATAGACCTGAATACCGCTGCCGAGGTTCCCCGGATTGCAGGTCGGGATCGAATCGATCACCAGGGCTTCCCGACAACGAGTGCGGTCAAAGAAGGCGCAATCCTCGTAGTAGTAGACATCCGAGCCTCGGAAGGCGCTGGCAGAACTGAGCAAACGGCCCCGAATCTCCGGCCCGGCCCAGAGGCGGGGGCTTGGACGATTCTTCATTGCCTCCGGCCGGACCTCGACCAGGGGCGTCAGCCCGTTGGCACCACAGCCACCGGGCGATGAATCCAGGGCCTCCGGTGCCGACGAAGGCTCGGTGCTCTGAGGCGACCCGTTGGTCAGCCAGGCGAGGCAGCTGCCGTCAACGCCGATCGAGTAGATCTCGGAAGCGACCTTGCCTGGGTCGGGGAAATTGCGATTGCTGTTGAAGACAATCGTCTGGCCGTCTGCCGACCATTCAGGATTGGAGGTTCCACCGGTCGGGTCAAGCAGCCTCCTCGGGTCAGTCCCATCCGAGTCCATTACCCAAAGACCGGGCTTTCGGACATCGCAGACCTTCCCGGCACCTGTCCGGCATGTACCGGATTCGAACACGATGGAAGCGCCATCCGGAGAGAACGATGCGTCGTCCACTCCACGCTTGAGCAGCCTGGGTCTTTGCGAGTCACGGACCCAGAGTTCGTTCTGCCGACCGTTCCCCAAAACGTAGAGCAGCGCCTTCCCGTTGGGAGAGATGTCCACCGGAGTCATGTGGGAAGCCAGGAAGTTCCCGTAACTCGCAAAGTCCTTCTGGCGGAAGGTCGCACTGTTGATGACCCTACGGCCGGTGCCTTCGGTGTTCATCGAGACGGTCCAGTACCGGTTGACTTCTTTGCCATCCGTGAAATCCAGCCTGTACCTGCCGACCAGCACCCGGTTATCCGGTGACCAGGCCAGCCAATTCGTGCCTCCTGCCTTCCCGGAGTTCCAGGAGGCGATCTCTCTCTGACCGGTGCCGTCGCGATTCGCAACGACGATCGTCGATGACCAGTTCAGCCCTTCGAGATCGCGGTCACGCTGGAAAAGCAGCCTGGATCCGTCCGGGGAGATCGAAGGTCGGTAATCCTCGGCGGGAATGAAGGCGTCCCAGGAGCGCTCTGCGACGACAGGCCCCTTCTTCCGTGTCAGCACTTTGCGGCCTGTGCCGTCGGCGTTGATCTGGATGATCCGGCCACCGTTGGAGAAGACGATCTGCGCCTTCTCGGGAACCGGGGCGGCCTCGGCAACGAACTGGCTCGACTGAACCAGAGTCCACGCGGCAGCCAGAACGAACGCGACGAACGCGACGAACGCGATCGTCGAGACCGGTCGCCATTTCTGGCGGATATCCCTACCCCCGGGTGTCGGCATCCTGCGACTCAGACTTTCTGTTGACCCGGACTTTTTCCGGACCCTCTCTCCGAGGGAGATTCTACCTTCCGGCGGCTACGCCTTTGTTACGAAGAAGTGTGCGCCTCCGTCACAGCTTCTGACGGAGGGCACATGCTTCAACACGGGTTGGCGAAGAAGTATCGGGGCGCCCGGATTTGAACCGGGGACCTCACCGACCCGAACGGTGCGCGCTACCAGGCTGCGCCACGCC
>WBZM01000377.1_pt1 | contig 65244 bp, 57 predicted proteins | sample 5204271 | NCBI WGS metagenome assembly WBZM01 (sample SAMN12344346, study PRJNA552823) | activated sludge metagenome | biome: Activated sludge suspended growth; feature: Nitrification reactor; material: Wastewater; isolation source: activated sludge from nitrification reactor of wastewater... | reverse complement strand
CGGCCCAGACCCGCAGCCGGCTATGGCTTCCTACCGACAGTTCTACGCCCCTGACCTGCGCCTTGTACGCATCGAGTCGTTATGAGTTTGTCAAGGTTCTCAATGATAAGTTTTGTCAGTCAATCAGTGGGGTTCCGGTGAGGCCGTGCTTCTTACGTGGCGCTCATTTACGGCTCTGTCGTCTAGCCACCGGCGAGACAGAATAGTGGTAAGACTTGACGCTGGTAGGCGTCGCGTGGGTGCCGCCTACTCTCGCCAAGGCCCCAGGTAATCCTCAAGGCGCAACTCGTCGTTGATGCTCCCTTGGTCCGGGTCCCAGATGATCATTGTTCGGCTACGATTGATTTCGAACTTCAGCCGGTCTTCGGCTGGAGCATTATAAACTGTCGGAATCCACCACAGCGGAATGGACAAGATTCTGCCGTCTGTCAGATCGACGTGGATGTAGGCGTCATCAAAGCGCACGTCGTGGATTGCCGCCTGAAGAGGGAAGGTGTACTCGGAAGCGGGGTAGGCGATAGGGTAGCGCTTGACGGCTAACTCGGTTTCAGCTGCCTCGGCCTTTGAACTCATGCCATTGCTCCAGTAAATAGTCCCGATTCTGCTCGACGATCTTCAACGTCTGGCGCAGTTCTTGTTGCTTCAGAACTCGGCCAGTTCTTGCCACTTCTATTGCCGGTTCCAGCCATATTTTGGCGTCGTTGGTGTCATCCTGGCTACCTTTGCCAACGTGGACGCTGGCGCGATTCTCATACCGGGCATCATAGCTGTGGAACCAAAAGATGAATGACCCAGCCACCAGTATCTTGGGACTCATAACAATGCGATTATAGCATAAGGGATTGGGCGCGTCAGAAGCTCAAGGCGTTCCAGGTAGAGCAACGCCTCCTCGCGCGTCTCGCCGCACATCTCGGCGCTCGGCCGCAGGTTGACGCACACCGCCGGCCGGTCGGGCTGGCCGAACAGGCGGCAGTGGTTGTCCTCGGTCAACTGCACGCAGCGCACGCCGGCCGGCTTGCCGTGGGGCATGCCGGGAATGGGCGAGGAGATCGACGGGGCGATGCAGCACGCGCCGCAGCCGGGACGGCAGTTGAAGATCGTCATACGGTTGATTATAGCGCGAAGAATGGCGCGTGGGGCCGGGGCGCGTATCATAGCCGCATGAGTAGCGACAGTTCCGCGCCCACGCCGGCCGATGTCGAGCGCATCGCGGCCCTGTCCGACCCGGTGGCCCGCAATCATCACATCACCCAGTGCTACCACGAACTGGCCGTGGCCGTGGCTCGCCGGCTGCCGGGCGGGGCCAACTGGTGCGCCTTCGCCACCTGGGCATCGCGGCAGGCGGGGCAGTCGATCCGGCGCGAGGACTTGCGGCGAACGCTGGAGCGGCTGTTGCGAGAGTCGGGCGAGATCGAGGCGGCTGCCGGCGCGCTAGAGAGCCACGCCGCCGCGGCCAGCGGGCCAGAGAGCCTGGCCGGGGCGGTGGCCGCCGTGCGCGAGGCGCTCAGCCCGGCGGCGGCCTTCGACCGCGCCGCCGAGGCCGTGGCCCGCGGCAACCTGAAGGTCTTCGCCGAGATCGGCCGGGCCTTTGCCGACTATTTGGCCCTGTTCGACGATGGCCCGCCCGACGCCGCGACCCTGGCGACCTTCCTGGAGCAACTGCGCCCCGGCGAGCCGCCCGATGGGCAGGGCTATCTGCGCCGCGCCTTCGCCCACATGAACGACGCGATGGCGGCGAGTGGCCGGGAGCGGGCCGAGTTGCTGCTGCTGGCCAACGTGGAGATCGGCTTCCACGAGCAGACACGGCTGCAACCGGAGATTCGCGCGGCGATGGACGCGCCGGTGTACGAGCCGGCCGAGTTGCGCCGGCGGCTGCTGGCGGAGCTATTCCCGAACCCGGTGGCGCGGCTACGCCTGGCGGCCCTGCGGCTGGCGGGGCAGGCCGCGCCGCTGCTGGCCGCCCGCGACCGCCTGGCCGACGAGGCGCAGCGGCTGGGCCGCCTGGCCATCACCGAAGTGATGATGACGCTGGAGCTACCCGGCGGCCGGGCGCTGCGCCTCGGTCACGATCTCGTGGGCGAGTACCCAGCCTCGCTGCGGACGGTGGCCAACGCCGACCTGCGGGCGCTGCTGGCCGGCGTGGGCGCGCTGGGCGACAGTCCGGTGGGCAGTGGCGGCGCGGACTGGAGCGACCTGCCCGGCCGGATGCGCTACATCGCCGACCTGTTCCGCGCCTACCACGAGGACGCGACCCTGTTCAGCCCGCCGTTTCTCGACCCCTGAGGTCCTTGCGGAAGAGGCGTTCGACTTCCTCGTAGCCGAGGGCGGCGTGCGCCGCCGGGCTGACGGGATAGGACGGGTTGGTGTCGGAGGCCATCTCGCGGCAGCCGGCCGCCCGCGCCCACTCCTCGCCGGCCGCGACCAAGGCCCGCCCCACGCCCCGGCCGCGGCAGTCGGGATCGATGTACCAGCCCTCCAGATAACCGACGCGGCCGGTATCGCAGCCAGCGGCCGTGGCGTGGATGGCCATCTCTGCCAGCCCGCACAGGCCACCCTCCGGCCGCTCGCAGACGAACACGGCCATCAGCGTCGGCAAAGGGAAGCCGGCCAGGAAGGTATCGATACGATGGGGTAGGGCGCCGGTAGGGGCGGGTCTCAGACCCGCCCCTACGATGGGCGTGATGGTGGCGGTAGGGGCGGGTCTCAGACCCGCCCGTACGATGGGCGTGGGGGTGGCGGTAGGGGCGGGTCTCAGACCCGCCCCTACGATGCCGACACCTGCGCCAACTCCGCTAGTTTGCGGACCGTGGTGATGCTGCGCACGGTCGCCGGCATCCCCACCGCCCGCTCTAGCTTGGCCCCGCTGAAGTTGGTATCCGATTGCTGCGTGCGGCGCAGCCAGTAGACCTCGCCGCCGTGGACGGCGAAGTCGTCGCTGCCGCTGCGGTGCGCCAGCAGCCGCGCCGTGGCCGCCTCGTCGGGCCGCGCCTTGAGGAAGGCCACCATTAACCCAAAGGCGGCTTCGCGGTCGGCCGCCGGGAATGGCTCATGCGCGGCGACGGCGGCCATCTCGTCCGGCGTGCGCACAAACGTGACCACCTCGAAGCCCAACGCCTCAGCCAGCCCGCTCTCGATGCGCGCCTCCAGCGCCGCAGCCGGCGCGTCGGCGTCGAACAGGACGTTGCCGCTGGCGATGTAGGTGGACACGTTGCTGAAGCCCATCTCCGCAAACAGGTCGCGCAGCCGCGCCATTTTGACCGGCCGTGTGGTGATGTTGACCGCGCGCAGCAGGGCGATCTGGCGCGTCATCCGTTGACCACGGCCAGGGCCAGCCCATCATACCCCTTCACGCCGACGGTCTGGAGGATGGTGGCGCTAAGGCGCGGATCGGCCGCCAGGGCCTCATTGAAGCGGCGGACGCCCTGCACGTTGGCGTCCTCGCTGTCGGGGTCGATGACCCGGCCGCGGCGGACGACGTTATCGGCGACAATGAGCGTGCCCGGCCGCGACAGCCGCAGTGCGCCCTCCAGGTAGGCCACGTAGCCGGGCTTGTCGGCGTCAATGAAAACCATGTCGAACGGGGCCGCGCCTTCGGCCGCCAGTTGGGCCAGCGACTCGGCCGCCGGCCCGACGCGCACCGTGACCTGGCCGGCCAGCCCGGCGTGGGCGATGTTGGCGCGGGCGACGTCGGCGTGGGCCGGTTGGAGTTCCAGCGTCACCAGCCGGCCGCCCGGGTGCAGGCCACGCGCCAGGCAGATGGCGCTGTAGCCGCCCAGCGTGCCGATCTCCAGGATGCGCCGCGCCCCGGTGGCCCGCGCCAGCAGCGTCAGCAGCCGGCCGTGGGCCGCGGAGACGGCGATATCGGGCAGCCTGGCGGCGGCGCTGTCGGCCAGGGCCATCGCCAGGACTTCGTCCGTCCCCAGAAGGAGGTCGGTGATGTAGCTATCGACGGCTGTCCATAGTTCTTCGCTCATGCGCTTGCTTCTCCATGCCTGGCATTCAAGGGCTTATGGTAGGCCACGGTGCGGTGGGCCGGCCTGAAGCCGCAGTCCTCGTACAGCCGCACCGCGCCGGTCAGGTTCTGGGTATCCACGTTGAGGGCTGACTCGGTCATGCCCTGAGCCTTGAGTACGCGCAGACTTTCGGCGATCATCGCCCGCGCCAGGCCCCGCCGGCGGTAGGGACGGCGGACGCTGATGGACTCGGTGTAGCCGCGCCGGCGGTTCATCCGCTCGTTCTCAAACGGGTCGATGAAGGTGCGTATCTGTCCGGCGATCTCGTTCGCGGCCGTGTCCCAGGCCACTTGCCAGAGCTGCGGCGTAAAGCTGACGGGGTCGGACAGGAACAGCTTGTAGGCGTTTTCCTGGTGGACTGACTTGCCCCAATGATCCTGGAAGGCCTCCTGTGAGGCATCCCAGATGGCCCAATAATGCTCCGGCAAGACCGGTCGCAGTTCCAGACCGGGCGGCATGGGGAAGTCGGGCAGCGGCTCCGCCAGCGAGCGCGTCATCACGTCATAAGCGCGCACCGGCTCATAGCCCTCGCTGCGCAGCAGGGCCGTTATGCCCGCGGCCGTCTCCTGAGCATGGGTGCGGAAGACCTTCTCGGCTGTGGCCGGATGCTCGGCGGCGACCTGCCGCAGGCGCGCCTCCAGCCAGTGGAGCAGCGCCCGGCGAAGGTCGTGGCCTCGCCATTCCGGCAGCAGCTCTACCTCCGGGAAATAGCGATACAGGCCGGAAACGTCCACTGACCAGCGGCCCTGGCCAAAGCCAATCATCTCGCCGTCGATCTCGGCGATAACCATGTCGCGCCGGGGGTCCCTGTTGACCGGGTGCTCGAATTCGGCGGCCACTTCTTCCACCGACATACCCCATTCCTTGTCATCGGCCTGTCGTGAGGCATTGCCGACGGCGGCGAGAGCCGCGTAATCGCTCGGGCCGCGAAAGTGGCGGAAAGCCAGGCCGGGCAGAGCCGGGGCATCGGGCACGGTGACGAATTCGTCAATCGAGTCGAGCATAGCGGTCAACCTCCAGCGACGGGTACACAGTCGGGCGCGAAGAGACGCGCGGATCACAAGGTTAGCATGGCGGCGCTCCCGACGCTGTCAAGTGCGCTACACGATCATGGGCAGAACTGCCCCGTCTCCGAGACGTGCCAGTTCCGGCCCAGGTATCGCTTGCCTTGCGCTCTCAGGCGGCACGGTCCTCGATCTCCCAGGCGTGGTCGAGTACATGCCAGGCCACGCGCCGGACAAAGTAGCGTGCCGGCCAGATGATGCCGCCGCGCGGGCCGCGTTCCGGTATCTCGCCGCGCTCGGCCGCGGCCAGCGCGTCCATGATCGCCTGTCGCGTCCGGCGCATGTCCTCGTTCAGGTTGGCGGCGTCGCCGCGCGGGGCCTTCCAGGCCAGGCGGCCGAGATAGCCCTGCTCTGCGCCCAACACGTGACGGGTGATGTCCTCCAGGGCGCGGCCGCCGCCCCGTGGCCCTTTGCGCAGGGCCACGCCGATGGCCGCTTCGGCCGCGGCGTCAAATACATCCCAGCCAGCAGCCAGCAGCGCCCCCAGGCGGGCCAACTCCCCCTCGCGCAGTCGCTCCCGGTCGCTGTCGGGGATGACGCCAGGCGCGCCGAAGTCGGTCGTGGCGTTGCCGGGCAGGCGCTCGACGACGCGGAAAGCCGCGGCCGAATCGGGCGGCGCGAATTCCAGCCCGGCCCGCTCGGCCACGGCGGCATAGCGCGGCGCGTAGTCGAACAGCGCCTGCCGCGCGGCCGTCTCGTCGCGCCCGGCCCGACACCAGCCGGGCCACTCCAGCGCGGCGGCAAATGTCCGCTTCGCGCCTTCCTCCAAATAAATGTCCATCGTCCTTATTCCTCAGCCTTGGCCCACGCGAGCTAGCCGGGCGCAACCCTCTGGCCCGGCGCGGCCTAATAAGCGCGTGGGTCATCCATTAGGGTGTCGCCTCTCGTCGTGCGTGCCATTCCTGCTCCAGGATGGCGTAGATGACCGTATCCCAGTAGTGATCCTTGAAAAACTCCTTGTCGCGTAGCCGTCCCTCCAACTGCATACCCAGCTTCGCCAGCACATGGGTCGAGCCGGTGTTGTCAACGACGGCTTCGGCCCAGACGCGATGGACGCCCAGCCGGGTGAAAGCGAAGTCGAGCATGGCGCGGGCCGCCTCAGTGGCGTAGCCGTGCCCCCAGTGGGCCGGTGACAGCTCATAGCCCAGGTCGGCCTCGTGGGAGCCGGGCGCGGTCAGGCGCACGCCGCAGTTGCCAATCAACTCGCCAGTCGCCCGCAGGATGGCAGCTAACTGGAATCGGGTGCGCGGTTGCGTGCGCTGGTGCTTGAGAAACATGCCAATGAAGGCGCGCACCGCTTCGGGCGTGCGCGCTGTCCATTCGTAGTAGCGCAGGTAGAGCGGGTCGGACTGGTAGGCCAGCACGGCCGGCCAGTCGTCTTCGCGGAACTCGCGCAGCAGCAGTCGCTCAGTTGTTAGTTCCATCGTCATCCCGGGTCAGGCGAAACGGCTCGCCGGTGGAGACCTATGTTCAGGCCAGCCGGCAACGGCCCATCGCCAAGCCATGAGCGTCAGGCGGCGTCCCCGAGTTGCTCCACGACCGCGCGCCAGCCCTCGCGCACGCTGGGATAGCGGGGCGTCCAGCCTGATGCCTGGCGCAATTTACGGCTGGAGACGCGCAGTGAGCGAGCCAACATCCCGCCGGCGGGCCCCAGGAGCGCCTTGGTGGACGGCAGCGACCGCGGCGGCCGCACGCCGAGCGCGGCGGCTATGGCCTCGTGGAACTCCTGCCGGGTGAGTGGCTCGTCGGCCACATTGTAGACGCCCGCGTCGAGTTGCAGCGCGGCGACCACGGCCGCGGCCGCGTCCACAATGGCGATGGAGGAGACGTACCCTTCGGGTGGGCCGGGCATGGCCGCGATGCCCCGTCGGATGGCGGCGAGGGTCGCGCGTGTCTGGCCGGACTCCGGGCCGTAGAAAGCGGCAAAGCGCAGGATGACGCCCGTGCCACCGGCCGCAAAGCGCTGTGCGGCGGCCTCAGCGTCACCGACGCTGCGAACATGCTTTGGCAAGTCGAGGGGCGTGGACTCATCGATCCACTCCGCGCCGCAGTCGGGGTAGGCCAACGCGAGCGACTCCTGGATGTAGCGTTGCGCGCCCGCGGCAAGTGCGGCATCGACCAGATTGACCGAAGCCTCGCTGCGTAGCCGGGCGGTTTCGTCCCACGCGCCCGGCAGCGCCATCCGTGAGGTGGAGGGGATGTGGGTGGCCAGGTTAATGACGACCTCATGGCCGGCGACGGCCGCGCGCACGTCGCTGGCCGAGAACAGGTCGACGACCACGGGCACGGCTCCGGCGGCCGTCAATGCCGCCCGCTTCTCCGGCGTGCGGCCGACGCCGCTAACCTGGTGTCCGCCGGCCACCAACAGGGGAACCAGAGCGCGGCCGGCCACACCGGTTGCGCCCGCGAGAAAGATGCGCATCTGTCAACCGCCTTGCCGGAGCGTCGATCCGGCGCTAAGCACGGCCGCGTGTCGGCGGGTACGATATGGGCACAATGAGGACGATCTGGGCCGTACAGGTCAATAAACTGGGCACATTATAGCGTCGTTTGGTGTGGGAGCGGCACAATGGCCGGGCACGCACCAGAGCGGTCTGGAGGTCACCGCGGTCTGGGCGCATCGAGTGGCATGAGCGAGACCACCGGCACGACCTCGGCCAAAGCGCCGCAATCGGCCGCGCTGCCCAACCGTTTCCCGGTCATGAGCTTGACCAACTCCTGGTAGGCAACGGGGTGGTGGTCGGCGTAGTCGCACAATGCGGCCGCGGCCGCGTCTTTTGGGAGGCGGCGCGCCTCGGCCCTGAACTGGTGGTGGCTGATGTTGACCGTCACCTGGGGCGTTTTCATGATGTTGCGAAACCAGTCCGACTTTTCGCCATAGCCCGAAGCGATGACAATCTCCCGCGTTGCGGCGTTGTAGCGCACGACTTCCAAAACCGTGCGGCGCGGCTGACCAGATTGACGACCGGTATGGGTGATCATCACCAGGCGACGGCCCAGCAAGCGCCCTAGCCGCAGGCGATAGAGCCAGATGGGCAAACGAAAACCCAGCCGCAGCAGGCCATGCGGCGGATCTGAGGCCAGCATCCCGCCTGTGACCCTCTCCTCCTTGCCGGCCATCGCTTTATCCCTCCGCTATCTTCCACAGCGCTACTGACGCGGCTGTGATGAGGCCAACTTCAAGCGTTCTAGCGACTCTGGTATTCATGCTGTTTGATCGGGTTGCGCGTCTTCATCGCAACGCTTGCAGCTTAGGACGTACCGCAGGAACCCGCAACGGCCGTTCGCTCAGCGGCGGGTTATGGCGCACATTGCCGGTGACCGCAGTCGAGGATCGCTGGCCAATTGCCCAATTCATCCTGCTCGAAGCCGGCAATGGGTTGCTCCATCGCCTGGCCACAACGCGCTGATGTCTGTCAACCAGCCCTGGTTGCTATCCACCACGTCGTGCCCGTAATGTCCTTGATACCGCCGCGTTTGTCGGCATCGTCCTTCTGTACCGGCTCTTGCAACGCGGTGGCCCCGGCGGCCAGGGCGCGCCGGTAGATGGCGTCAACGTCTTCGACGTAGACATGGATGTGCGCGGCGCCTGGCGGCCAGTTGGCGACGCTATCAGCCAGCATCACCACCGAGTCGCCCAGACGCACCTCGGCATGCATGATAGTACCGTCTTCGTTGGCCACGCGTCGCAATTCGGTTGCGCCAAAGACATCCACAAGGAAGTCGATCGCCCGGCGCGCGCCATCGACGATGAGATAGGGCGAGACGGTGCTGTAGCCCTCCGGCTTATAGTGGTCGCTCATAATCAGGTTTTACCTCCACAATCTCTAATTCTCAGAGACTGGACTCATCTCAGCCGCCGGCAATGGCCCCGATAATGCGGAATGGCTCCGCGCCCGACGCCACGGCGTCGGGCAGAGGCGCGTCGGGCGGCTCGTGGGAAAGATCCTCTGCGCCGGCGAAGAAGCGCAGGTAGGCGCGGCGCTGCCCCGTGCCATAGTCGCGGATCGTGCCGCGCAGTACGGGGAAGCGCGCCTCAAGCGCGTCGAGGACGGCCCGCTGGGTCGCCGGCCCGTCCACCGCCACGGATACTTCCGCGCCGGCGCCGGCCAGGTTACGCAGGTGGTGGGGGATGATGACGCGGATCACGGCAGGAGCTGCGCCTCGACCGACAGCACGGCGGGGAGGTCGTGGACGATGGCCTGCCAGTGGTCGCCGCCATCGGCCGAGACATAGACCTGGCCACCGGTGGTACCGAAATAGACGCCGCACGAATCGAGCTTGTCCACGCTCATGGCGTCGCGCAGGACGTTGACGTAGCAGTTCTCCTGGGGCAGACCGTCGGTCAGCGCCTCCCACTCGTTGCCGCTGCGGCGGCGATAGACGCGCAGCTTGCCATCCGGCGGGTAATGTTCCGAGTCGCTCTTGATGGGCACAACGTAGATCGTCTCTGGCTCATGGGCGTGGACATCGATCACGAAGCCGAAGTCCGACGGCAGATTGTCGCTAATCTCGTACCACTCATCACCGGCGTTGTCGCTGCGCATCACGTCCCAGTGCTTCTGCATGAACAGCCGGTCGGGGTTCGAGGGGTGCATGGCGACATGGTGGACGCAGTGGCCCACCTCGGCCTGGGGATCGGGGATGTAATCGGAGCGCAGGCCCTGGTTGATCGCCTTCCACGTCTGCCCGCCGTCATCGCTGCGGAAAGCGCCAGACGCAGAGATGGCCACGATAATGCGGTTGGGGTTGGCCGGGTCGAGGAGAATGGTATGCAGGCACAGGCCACCCGCGCCCGGCTGCCAGATGCCGCTGGTGTCGTGGTGGCGCAGGCCGGGTAGCTCCTGCCAGGTCTGCCCGGCGTCGTCGGAGCGAAAGAGAGCCGCGTCCTCGACACCGGCATAGACGACATCGGGGTTGCTCGGTGACGGCTCCAGGTGCCAGACGCGCTTGAAGCCCCACGGGTGGGGCGTGCCGTCGTACCACTGGTGCGTGCCCGTCTCGCCGGCATAGGCGAACTCGTTGCCGACGGTTGTCCACGTCTTGCCGCCATCGTCGGAGCGGTGGATGATCTGGCCAAACCAGTCGCTGGACTGTGAGGCGTAGATGCGATTCGGGTCGGCCGGGGAGCCTTTGAGATGATAGATTTCCCAGCCGCCGAAGAAGGGACCATCGACCTGCCACTGTTCGCGCTTCTCGTTCGACGTCAGGACGAACGCACCCTTGCGGGTTCCAACCAGAACTCGTACAGTGCCCATCTGCTACTCCTTGCCGGGTGTGGCCAGCTATTCCTTTGTTGTCGGACGGAGGACTGCCTGCCTGCCGTTGAGCGTATTGTTACAGTTTAGAACAAACATTCTATTTTGTCAACGAGGTAAACGCGCTTTTTCAGAGAGCTGGCGCGCTCAGCGAGGCGAAATCATAGTCCCTTGGGGCGGCCCGCGTCAACTTTGTGCCCGGAAGCACAAACGCCCGCCGCCGGCGTTTCCGGCAGCGGGCGAGACCAGGGAGCAATGGAGCTGTGTCCCCGTTCAGGTATTAGATATCCGGCCCCGATAGCTTGTTCATGCCCAGGAGTAGCGAGATTTCACCGCCGTGGTGCAGGTCGTGTTCCAGCACGTGATAGAACACCCAATTGCGCGACACGTCAAACGTCTGCCCGTCATCTCCCTCGTCGGGGAAGGTCATGGCGTACTCCTCCGGTGTCCAGCGCCGCAGGCGGCTGGCGATGAACGTCCACGTGTCATCGAGACCGCGCACCAGTTCGGCCGCGCTGCGCGAGGGTGAATCGCGCTGGCCCCACGCCATGTAGGCGTCCATCGCGGCGTCCTCATCCTGTAGCGTGCCGCTGAACCAGCCGGCCCGGACGCCGATGATGTGTTGCACGATTTGTTCCAATGGCCACATGCCCGGGGCGGGTTGCAGCTGGAGTTGTTCCGCCGTCAGCGGGGCGATGGCGCGCCCCAGCTTTGTATTGTAGCTGCCCCAATTCTCATAAATCACGTCCAATGTCGCCTGTTTCGGCTGCATCTCTCCTCTCCTGGTGAACGGAATGACCATATGATAACACGAAATGAGCGCTTTTCGCGCCCAATTTGGAACAGAAGTTCTATGCGACCGGGTTGTGCATGGCTGGCGTCTGGGCTGTTAGCGGACGTAAATCCGATAGCCCCAGCGTTCGATCTCCAGGCGCGTCGCGGCGGTGAAGGTGACGGCCGCGCCGCTGGAGAAGTCGGTGTAGGCACCGTGGTGCAACGCTTCGTCAAAGGTGACGACCTGCGGCCGCTCGGAGAAGTTGAAGACGGCGAAGACCTTGTCGCGCTCGTTCTGGCGGACGAAACTGAGCACGTCCGACAGGGCATTGTTGGGCACACGAACCATACGCGCCCCCCAGGCGGCGTTCCAGAGGGCCGTGTTGTCGTGTTTCAGGGCGAGGAGCCGGTGGTAGAGGTCGCCCAGCGGGTGCGGCCGCCACTCGATCGGGTCGCGCTCGAAGAAGGCCAGCCGGCGTTCGTTGCCCGCCTCCTGGCCGTTGTAGATGAGCGGCATCCCCTCGCTGACCACCGAGAGGGCAATGGCCGCTTCCAGTGCCTCGCCGAACTGCTCGAACTCCGTGCCCTCCCAGGCGTTCTTGTCGTGGTTGCTGACGAAGAGCATGCGCATGATGTCGCGCGGGTAGGCCTTCTCGTTCCAGGAATAGTAGACGTAGAGGCCGTTGACGTCGGCCTCGCCGATGGCGATCTTGTGCATGACATCGTTCCAGTGCCAGGCATAGGTCATGTCGAACGCCTCGGCGTGCAGGTCGCGCGCCTCCCACTCAGCCAGCATGAAGACCGGTTTGACGGCCTCCAGCTCGCGGCGGACGTTGTCCCAGAAGTCGGTGGGCACAAAGCCGGCCACGTCGCAGCGGAAGCCGTCTGCGCCCACCTCGCGCACCCAGTAGACCAGCGCCGCGGTCATGTAGGCGCGGATGCCCGGCTGGTCATAGTCGAAGTCGATGACGTCGGGCCAGTCCCACCACGGCGTCGGGCGGAAGTCACCTTTCCAGTCGCGAGCGTACCACTCCGGGTGTTCGGCAACCAGGTTACAGTCCCAGGCGGAGTGGTTGGCTACCCAGTCGAGGATGACATACAGGCCCAGGTCGTGGGCGGCGCGGACGAACTGCTTGAGGTCTTCGAGCGTGCCCAGTTCCGGGTTGACGGCGTAGTAGTCGCGCACGGAATAGGGGCTGCCGAGGGTGCCTTTGCGGTTGACTTCGCCGATGGGGTGGACGGGCATCAGCCAGAGGATGACCGCGCCAAGCTCCTTCAGCCGTGGCAGTTGCGCGGCAGCGGCATTGAACGTGCCCTCCGGCGTGAACTGGCGGGTATTGATCTGGTAAATAGTCGCGTTCTTGCTCCATTCGGGGTGGCGCAGGCGGACGGGGGGAACAGGCTCATAGCTTGACATGGGCGAGAGTCTACCGCGTCGCTGTCAATCGGCACATGTCCTGGCCTCACAGACGGCCGCAGGTAGCATTCCCCGTGCGAGAGAGGTAAAGTCGGGCGGAGGTCATCTCATGGAAACATTAGACCTGCGCCGCCAGTATAAGCATCTCTACAATCCATCGGCCAGGCGCGTCGAGATCGTCGATGTGCCGCCGCTGCAATTCGCTATGGTCGATGGGCTGATCCCGGCCGGGCTGGGGCCGGGCGAGTCGCCAGACTTCGACGAGGCGCTCAGCGCCCTCTACGGCATCAGCTACACGCTCAAATTCATGTTCAAGAAGCGGGCCGAAGACCCCATCGACTACCCGGTGATGGCGCTCGAGGGGTTGTGGAATACGGCGTCGGGCGTCTTTGACCCGACGGTGCGCGACGACTGGGTTTACACGGCCATGATCATGCAGCCCGACATCATCACGCCGGAGCTTTTTGAAGAGGGACGGGCGCAACTGTTGAAGAAGCACCCCGGCCCCGGCCCGGCGCGGCTGCGGCTGGAAACCTTCCACGAGGGGCGCTGCATCCAGATGATGCATATCGGCCCCTACGCCACCGAGATGGAGACGATCGCCCGCATGGACGCCTTTGCCACCGAGCACGGCCTGACCTTCTCCGGCCGCCACCACGAGATCTACATGGGCGACCCCCGCCGGGCGGCGCCGGAGACGCTCAAGACAGTGCTGCGCCACCCCGTTCAGTAGGCACGCACTGGCGTGGGTCGCCCGGTTCGTGCGTGCGACAGGGCGACAGCCGTCAGAGGGCAGACACGCAGGTCTGCCCCTACAGAGTGATCACCTGGTCGGGCATGTTGCCGGCCAGGGCAGTGTAAAGGTCGGGGAAGCAGCCCACCTGCACCCCCGCGACGGTATCGACCACGTGGCATTCGCCCGGCTCGGCACGGCCCATGCCCTCGGCGTCGCACCAGCGTGGCTCGCCGGCCGCCAGTCCCCGCTCCAGCGCGCACATGTCGCACATCATCAGCAGCATGCCCTTCTCGGCCGCCACTTTGGCCAGTCGCTCGCCGATGGGATCGCCGCGACGCAATACGAAGGCATTGTCGTCGAAGAAGAACATACCCACAACCTCGACGCCGTGGGTGCCGGCTTCGAGTTGGGGCAGGATCATGCGGCCGAGCTTATAGCTGGCGGCGCGGGGCAAGGCAAAGACGTAGGCGACTTTCATATTATTCATGCTCCCTGGCTGACTTGAGGTACTGTAGTCCATCATACCCCACCCTCCGGCTGTGCCCAAATCATAGAATCAGTCACAATTACGGTGACATCCTGGTCTCATCGGGATCAACAGGAGCATCCATGTGGACGACTTAGACGAAGTCATCGTCTTCTACCATCTGCCCAAGTCGGGCGGGACGACGCTCAACGGCATCTTACGGCGCAATTATCGGCCGGAGGAGATGGTCGAGTGCGGCCCGGACACCCATGCCTTTGTCGCTGAACTGAAAACATGGCCAGCCGAGCGGCTGGCCGCCATCCGCCTGTTGCAGGGTCACTTCCCGTTCGGGCTGCACAAGATTGTGCCGCGGCCGGCGCGCTGCTTCACATTGCTGCGCGACCCGGTGGAGCGTGTGATCTCCTATTACTATCATGCCTGCCGTGACCAGGGCCACTACCTCTATGACCTGATCCACACCCACAGCTGGTCGTTGCCGGCGCTGCTGGACAGTGGCGTGGCGCTGATGATGAACGATGGGCAGGTGCGGCTGCTGTCGGCCGTGTGGGGGGACGCGCCTTTCGATGGCGTGGATGAGGCGATGCTGGCCCGAGCCACGGACAATCTCCACGCCTGCGCCGTGGTGGGGGTGACGGAGCAGTTCGACCTGACGCTGCTGCTGCTGCAACGAACGTTTGGCTGGCGCTACATCGACTACACCCGGGCCAACATCGGCACGAACCGGCCGCCTTCGGCGACGCTGGGGGAGGAGACGATCGCCGCTGTCCGTCGCCATAACCAGCTGGACATGCGCCTCTATGAGGAGGCGCGGCGGCTGCTGGAGCAACAGACGGCGGGGTGGCGGTGGCAGCTGCGGGCGTGGCGGTATGGGCTGAGAAAACGGCGCGACTGACGCGCCGCGTGGCCCGCACTTTGTGGGCTATGAGGAGGTTAAGAGCCGGGTTTCGGCTGGGAAACCCGGCTCTTCACTGTTCGCTACCGGCGTATCATGGGCAAGAAGTTCTGCTGCTGCCCCTGCACGCCGCTCAGGTAGAGGGTGATGCTGGCCTCGTCCAATACCTTGGCCTTGTCGCCGTCGGGGCGATCCAGCAGCTCGGCGCGGACGACGACCGCGCCCCGGCCGCCCGCGGTCTTTGTAAAGGTGGCCTTCATCTGGCCGTTGGTATTCGTCGCCCCCTTGAAGATGTCGCTGCCGCCGATTGTGCCCTGGTCGCCGGCGTCGTCGCTGACGCTCAGCCGCACCGTGGCCCCGGCGGACGGGTTGCCGTAGAGGTCGCGCACGGTCACGGTCAGGGTCGATTGGACGGCATTGCTCAGGTTGACGGGCGCGGCGCTCAGGGCGATGTCGGCCGCCGCCGGCCGGGCCAGTTCCACGGTTGTCTCCGCCATCAACCCGCCCTCGGCGATGACGCTGATCGTTGCCGTGCCGGGCGTCGTGCCGGCCGTGAAGACGACGGGCATGCGGCCGTTGTCATACTGGAACGTCGGCGACGTGACCGTGCCGCCGGTGGCCGACAGGTCGCCGTTGAACATGCCGCTGTAGCCGATGGGTTGGCCGAGGTCGTCGTAGAGGTTCAGCGTCATCTGCACGGTGTCCGTGCCGTTGGGCCGGATAGGGCCGACCTGGCGGTTATCAAAGGCCAGCGCCGCCACCGGCCGGAAGAGCGCCACCTGGGCCACCGATGAGGCGGTGATCGCTCCCTCGTCTACCTCGCTCAGCGTCAGCGTCACGTCGCCAACCTCGCCCAGCGTCTCGCTGGACAGGTTGCGGCCGACGTAGGCGTAGGGGGCGGCCGTGGCCCCCGCGGCGATGCAGAGGCCCGGCCCCGTGTAGGGCGAGTTGGCCTGCCAGCCGGCCGGCACAGTGAAGGCGACCGTGTAGCAGTGCTGAACGCTGTCCTGGTTCGTGGCGGTGAAGCCCACATAGGTGTCGCTGGCATAGAAGCCCTCGACACGCGCTGGCTCCGCGCGCAGGGCCAGCGGCTGGAAGTTATAGGGCACGGGGTCGGAGCGCTTGAAGCCCACGCCGCCGGTCGTCCCCTGCACCCACAGGTAGGCCGCGCCGATGCCGGGCGGGTTCAGCGCCGCCGAGCCAAAGCGGCCGTCGCCTGCGCCGCCGTCGCCATGCGCGCCGTCGTCATAGAGCACGAAGGGATCGCCGAAAGCTACGCCTGCGGGTGTCTGCCAATACGCCTGCAACTGCTTGTTGGCGGTGCTACGGCCCAGGTCGACCAGGAAGGTGTGGGCCAGCTTGGCGGCCAGGGTGTGGTTGCCGGGGCCGGAGGCGACCAGGTCACTGGCGGCCAGGGCGTTGAACGAGAACGTGCCGTTGCCGCTGGGGCCGACGGCGACGACCGCTTTGAAGACGCCGTCAGCGCCGTTGGTCTTCACCTGTACGAACTGCACCATGTTGTCGCCCGGCTTGCTGTTGACGGTCAGGCACTTGACGTTGGCCGTGTCGGCGCAATTGACGGCCGAGCCATCCGGCCGGGTGACGACCATCGGCGCGAAGTCGCCGCTATAGCCGGTCTGCATGAAGATGACGCTGCCGATGAGCGGATCAACATCGACCTCGTAGGTCTTGGCCGGTTGCGGCGGGGCGGGGGTGAACTTATAGCCCATGTTGCTCGTCGCGCCGTTGACATCGTTGCGGCTGACGATGACGTTATTGGCAGTCGCGACAAGCGAATCCACCAAGCCGATGGTGGATGTGGCTGATTCTTGACGTAGTTTGTTGTAGAGGAGGCGGATCTCGCCGGTCTTGTAGTTCAGCCAGGCCTGGTAGCCGCGGTAGGCGGTGTCGCCAGGGCCATAGTTGCCCAGACCCTCGGTGGAGATGATGAACCACTCGAAGCCATAGTTGGCCGTGTAGACGTGCACCTGGTAGCCGTACTCATTGGGGCTGGCCGGGCCTTCGCCTGGCCGGTGTGGTGGGAAGGGAATGTAGTCCCATTGCAGTGGTGGCTCGGACTCCAGGATTTGCAAGTACTGGGTAAAGAGGTAGGAGCAGAACTGGGGATCGACCAGGCAGGGATTCATGACGATGTAGCCATTCTGATCGACATCGACCACCGAGGTGGCGTCGCCGTAGAAGTTGAACGGCTGCGGCAGGTTGACGCGCAACGGCTTGTCCTTGCCCAACTGACCAGCATCCTGGCCCAGCCCGTTGGCCGGGAACCACTGGTACTCCCACGCCTCCAGCCGGTCCCAGCGGTAGGTGTAACCGGTGCTGACGTAGTCGCTCCAGCGGCCCGCTCCGGCGGTGTGGCTGAGTTGGGCACGAACCATGTCGACGGCGTTGGCCAGCTGGTCGGGGGCGACGTAGATGAACTGGCCGCCGCTGAGCAGGGCGGTCAACATGTAGGGGACGATGCCGCTCGATTGCGAGCCGTCGGCCGCCAGGCCCAGGTAGGTGCGTTCCTGCCCGCCGATGTCCGGCTGCTTGCGGGCGGGCGAGCCGCAGCCGCCCAGCAGGACGATGGAGGCGCGCAGACGGCGGTCGTTGAGTGCCGGCCGCAGTTGCTCCGGCGACAGACTGTCGCCGCTGTCGCCGTCGGTGTAGAGCCAGACCTGGCCGTCGAACTTGTTGCCTATGGCCTGCGACAGAGCACCCAGACCGGGCACGGGACAGCCGGCGTCGGCCCCGTTGGCGGCCAACGCATTCACCTTGGGCATGATCTGTGGGGCGAAAAACTGCCCCTCGACCAGCGGCTTGACGGCCGCGTTGCCGGCGTTGAAGGTGTAGATGTCGAACTCTGTCCCTTGCGGCGCGGGGGCCAGGTCGCTGACCTGCTCACCGATGATGGTCTTGACGGTGTTGATCTTCGGCGCGGCTGGCGGCCCGGCCATGCTGCTGCTGTTGTCGACGACCATCGTCACCTGGTCCCACCAGCGGAAGTCGAGCGGCGGCAAGGCGTCTGTCGATGCGGGCGCGACAGTTTCCGCCCCGGCGGCTCTGGCCGGCAGGACGGGTAGAGAGGCGAAGGTGATGTTGACGTTCTGGACGACGGTGGCCGCCGTGGCCGCGTTGGTCGGCAGGCCCAGCTTGCGCCAGACCTGCAGGAAACGACTGATGTCACACTGGCTGTTGCCCTGGAAGGCGCTGTCAGTGTAGACGCGCTGGACGGCGGCGTGACCGGGGTTGATGGTGTCGTTGCCGTCATTGGCCGCGTCGGCGAAGTCCCACAGCAACGCGGCGACGGCGCCCTCGTCGCTGCCGCCGGCCGTCACGCCACGCATGTTCTCCAGATCGACGGTGGGGCCGCTGGGATCGACGTAGAAGCTGAGCGCGGCCGAGCCGGGCATGAGCGACCGGGCGACGGCCTGGTAGTAGTCGGGGTAGCCCTCGCCGAAGGCCAGCCGCGTGGCGTTGACGCCGGCGTTGACACCGGGCAGCGCGTGCGCCCCGCCGGGATTCTGGTAGCAGCTGCGCTGGTGGTCGGCGAAGTGGCCCCACTCGTGGATGATGACCGAGTCGTCCCACTGGTCGGTGCTCGATGGGTCGTCGGCCAGGATCAGGGCCGTGCGCTGGCGGTTATAGCGCGAGCCGGTCTGCCCGTTGCCGTCCTGCCAATAGACGGTGACGGTCGAATTGAGGGCCGGCGAGCTGGCCGTGTTGTTGTTCCAGAAGCGCCAGCCCCAGTAGACGGCGTCGGCGATGTTGAACACAGCCGCCTGGGTCTGGTTGAGTTTGTAGACGGACAGGTCGAAGTCCACATCGCCACCCTCGGAATCGATCTTATTCGAGTTCCAGCAATAGAGATCCTGGTCGTCGATGTTCTCGATGCGGGCGATCAGGGTGTCGCCGTCGCGCACTTCGGCGCAGACGCGGAAGTAAAGCTCCAGTTTGTCGTCCAACACGCCGTCGTCGTCGCAGAAGTTGAAGCGGAAGTTGCCGTTGGCGTCGGTGACGGTGTGGCCATAGGAGTCATCAGAGATAGTGTCCTCTTCGCGCATCTCCACCAGGATATTGTGGACGGGCACGGCCGAGCCGAGCTGATCCTGATAGCTGCCGGTGTAGAGCGGCGGCGTGCCTGGCGGCAGGCCCGGTTCGCTGACAACCGTCGTCCGGGGCATCTTGTTCTCGCGCGTCAGGATGCCGTGGACGTTGAAGCAGCCGTCGGCGGCGCGGCCCGATGGTCCCGCCAGGGTGGACTTGTCGATCGTCGGCCGGCTGGCGAGCGGGGTGTAGACGGGCGTGCGCGGGTCCAACGTCGAAGCGGTGGGCGCGTCGGGGCGCACGTCGAAGAACAGCACGCCCAGCGCGGCCAGGGAAGTGGCCCGGTTGGGGAAGTAGTAGGCCTTTGCGCTGGCGCTGTAGATGCCGGCCGTGTCGAAGCGAACCTGTCGGGTGAGCGTTCGGCTCTCGCCCGCGGCCACTGGGCCGAGCGTGTCGTCGGCCGGGCCGCCCAGCAGCGTGCCGCCGTCGGGCAGTTGCCATTCCACATAGACGTTGGGCGCGTCGCGCAGCGGCCGGACGGTCAGCGTCAGAGTAGCCACGCCGCCGGGGGAGGGCGCGGTGTCGGCCTGCAAGGTGACATCGATGCCGTTATAGGCGCCGCCCGCCCGGTCGATCAGCGTCGCCGGGCGCGTTCCGGCGGCGGAACGGGCCGAAACCGGCAAGACAAGCGCCGCCAGAGTTAGAGCCACTAGCCACCACACAGTCGTATGCTTCTTCATGATCCTTCCATCAGAGGTACACTCAGAACTTTTGACGAAGTGGCTCCCCGGCGAAGAGAATCCTAGTTGCGCGGATGAGGGATGTCAATGGGCATAAAGTCCGGTTCCTTCGCCGTCGCTCATCGGTGACCAGAGCGGAGAACCGGCCCTGTCCGGCTGACCGGGTCGAAGTCGCCCGGGGCCAGCGAGCCGTCGGGGTTAGAAGTCCACCAGGTGATCGTCGAGCATGGCGCGGCCGCCCGGGTAGGGCGTGGGGGTGAACACGGCGGCGGTTAGCCCCCCAGCGGAATGGCGACGGCCACCATCAACACGCCGGCGGCGACCAGCAGCAGGCCGGTTTTCCACGGATTCGCGCCCGTGTACTGGCCCCACTGGTAGCCGGAGATGAAGAGGATGATGAAGGAGATGATATTGGAAGTGCGCACGGCCGACTCCGGGTAGTTGCGCAGCAGGACGAGCGGCACCAGCGCTGGCAGCACCGACATCACCGCGATGAGGACATTGGCCAGCGCGCCGGTGAAATCCTCGCGCTTCAGGCGAATGGGTTGTGGTAGGCTTTCGCGCAGGTGGTCTAGGACATCGGTGTAGAGGGCCTGCCGCTGGGTCTCACTGGTGATCGGTTCCATCATGTAGTCGAACTCGTCGGCCAGGACCGCAATGGCGGCCGCCTTATCGGTCGCGGCCTGGAGCTGCCAGAGGATGCGATGGCGCTCGCCGCGCTCCAGCGTGACCAACAGGACGTGCATGATGCCGTCGATGATGCCCCAGGCGACTATCGCCCCCAGCGCGGCCCAGAATAGTTCGCCCATGCGCTCGGCCGCGTTGCCCGCTGTCTCGTGGCCGAGAAAGAAAATGCGATAGGCCAGGGTGAAGGTCAGGAGGATGAGGATGCTATAGATGGTCTCGGCCAGCCGATCGATGGGATCGAGCAACGCGCCCAGGGGGCCATCCGGGCGCGGGCGGCGACGGGCGCGCGTGTATTGAGTGCGGGCGGTCATGGATGAACGACTCAAGACGCTCGGCTGTTGAGCGAAGGCGAATTCTAGCATGCCGGCCGGCGGCACACAAGACGGGAAGCGGCACGCGGATGACGCGGATGGGGCTGGATTGACGCAGACATAGGGGCGAGCGGTTCTGCGGCGCGTCACCCCCTTCGAGCCGTGCAAGTAGTGGGCGATTGGTTGGTCTGCGTTATGATTGGCGTCGTGGTCGTGCGTCAACTGGCCACCGGACAAAACACCCGTCTATGGAGACGAGGGCGTCGAAGCGGGAGAGGGATATCACTATGGCTTATGTGTCCACGGGGGGGTTGCCGTCGGCCGAAACCGTGCAGGCGCTGGTCGAAGAGGCCTATGCGCGCTACAAGGACGTGGACGAGGGCGAAAACGCCTCGCATTATCCCGCGTTGGCTCGCGTGCCGCGGCAGCTGTTCGGGCTATGCGTGGTCGAGGTGGGCGGGCGGCTCTTCACGGCCGGCGATATCGACTACCCTTTCACGCTGATGAGCGTCGCCAAGCCGTTCACCTTTGCCCTGGTCTGCGCGGCCATCGGCGCGGATGAGGTCCGGGCCAAGCTGGGCCTGAATGCGACCGGGTTGCCCTTCAACTCCATCATGGCCGTGGAGCTGCACCCGCGCCGTCTGACCAACCCGATGGTCAACTCCGGCGCGCTGGGTATGGTCAGCCTGACGCCGGGCGACACGGCCGAGGCTAAGTGGCAATTCATCCTGGCGGGGCTGTCGCGCTTTGCCGGCCGGCCGCTGGTGCTCGACGAGCAGATCTATGCCTCGGCTTCGGCCAACAACTACCGCAATCGGGCCATCGCCCGGCTGCTCTATGACTATAAGCGACTCTACTTCGACCCGACGGCAACGACCGAGGTCTATACGCGGCAGTCGTGCATCGACGTGACGGCGCGCGACCTGGCCGTCATGGCGGCCACGTTGGCCAACGGTGGCGTCAACCCGGTGACCGGCGAGCAGGTGGTGGCGGCCGTCGAGTGTGAGCGCACGCTGGCGGTCATGGCCACGGCGGGGATGTACGAAACCTCCGGCGATTGGCTGTTCGATGTGGGTCTGCCGGGCAAGAGCGGCGTTGGCGGCGGGCTGATTACCGTCGCGCCGGGCAAGGGCGGCTTCGGCACATTCTCGCCGCCGCTCGATGGCTCCGGCAACAGCGTTCGCGGGCAACTGGCGGCCCGCTTCCTGGCCGGCCGGCTGGCGATGAACCTGTTCGCGTCGCGGCCAGCACCGCGACGCGAACAGGCCATTGGCGACGACTAGCGCCGCCGCCGCGCGGCCATCTGCGCCCTGGTCTCGGGAGTCTGGCGTTTGCCAGTCGGGGCGGGTGGCGGCGCGCTCTCGGGCAGAATTTCACCGGGCGTGTAGCTGGGCAGGCTAAACGACGGCACAATGGCCAGCAGGGCCAGCCCGGCCAGGATCAGGAACGATGCCCGCAGCGCCCGCGCGCGGGCGTCTTCGTTGATGGCCACCGCTGTGGCCACCTGCTCCTCGGTGGCCGTCGTCTCGCCCAGGAACGTCTTGAGCTGGTCGTTGCTGACGAAGTTGACCTGATCCAGATCGACCTGCCGTTGCAGCGAGCGCGGCAGGTTCGACTGGCCGATGGATGTGGCCAGGACGAGGCTCAACAGGCCGACGGCGACGACGCCGGCGAAGGCGGTGCCGACGGCCGTGGACAGGTTATTGGCGACGCCACGCAGCGCGCCCACGTCGCCGGCCATCTCCTTGGGCGACGATGTGACCATGACATTGAACAGTAGCGTCAGCAACGCGCCTTCGCCCAGGCCCACGATGAGCAGGCCGAAAATGACCAGTGGCGTACCCCAGTCATTGCGAATGGTGAAGGACAGGACGACCAGCCCGACGGCCACAAGCGTGAAGGCGACGATGGCAATGGTGCGTGGTGACTGGCGGTTGTAGAGCCGGACAATCAAGATGGCCGACAGGGCGATGGCGAGGGTGTAGGGCACGACAGCCACGGCCGTAAACAGCGTCGACTGCCCCTGCACAATCTGGATGTAGAGCGGGATCAAGAAGTTGATTGCTGGCCCCAGCGCGCCGATGACCAGCAATGCGAGGACGGCAGCGCGCTCGTAGGTTGAGTCGATCACTTCCAGGGACAGCAAGGGCATTTGGCCGACCTGTGTGCGCATGTGGGACCAGGCGAAGAAGGCCTGCAACAGGACAATGCCGCCCAGGATCATCATTGGCGCGGGCGACAAACCGGCCACGTTGAACGGCGCGGCTGGCTTGGCCAGCAGCGGCCCCCAGTTATTGAGATTGTTGAAACCGAGGCTGAGCAGGATGATGCCGATGGCGGCCATGCCCGCGCCCATGAAGTCGATCTTGATGCCCTCCTGGCGCGGGATGGTCTTCAGGCGAAAACTGAGCAGGAAGACGACCAGCGACAGGAAGAACAGGATGGCGAACGAGTAGCGCCAGCTAAGCGCCGTGCCCAGGAAGCCGGCAACGAAGAAGGCCAATGCGCCGGAGATCGCCGGCGTGGCCGCCAGGATGCCCAGCGCCTGGGCCTGCTGCTTGCCGCGGTAATTGGCGGCGATGAGTACGACCAGCGTGGGCACCAGCGCCGCCGCGGCCAGGCCGGCCAGCGATTGAGCCAGGTTCATGCTGTTGGCGTCGCGGCTGATGGCCATGATGCCCATGGCGACGCCGTGGGCCAGCGCCGTCAGCTGGAATACCAACCGTGCCCCAAACATCTTGCCCAGCTTGGAGCCGACCAGCACAAAGGCGGCCACAAAGAGTGAATAGACGACCAATGCCGTGCCCACGCTGGTGGCGGGGATACCCAGCTGCTCCACGATCGGGCCCATGGAGACGGGGATAGCGTTGACGTTGAACGCCATCTGGATCTGCGCCAGGACGATGATAGCCATCGGCAACCAGGAATCGCTGCGGGCGACGGCCGCCGGCGCGGGGGTGGCGAGTTGTTTGCTCATAATCTTCGTCGGTGCTCCCGGAGCGGCGCGGGTCTAGCCCTTTGCCGCCCACTGCTGCGCCAACTGGACGCACATCACCGCCGCGAGAGCCATGTCCTGGACGCTAACCCACTCCAATGGGCCGTGGATGTTCTGCATGCCGGTAAACAGGTTGGGCGTCGGCACACCCTTTTCGGTCAGACGCGAGCCGTCTGTGCCCCCGCGAATGGGGTAGAAGTAGTGTTCGATGCCCGCCGCGGCGTAGGCCTTGACGGCCATGTCCACCGGGCTCATGTCGTTCTCCAGCCAGTAGCGCATGTTGCGATACTGCGGGATGATTTCACAGGTAATATGAGCGCGTGGCTCAGTGGCGGCAATGGCGGCGCAGACCTGCTGGATCAGCGCCCCCTGGCGCTCCATCTCCGCCATCTCGAAGTCACGCAGGATGAAGTGCATTTCGGCCGCCGCCGCGGAGCCGCTCATGGCGTAGAGGTGGATGAACCCTTGGCGGCCTTCGGTGGTCTCCGGCGTCAACGTGACCTGAGGCATGGTATCGACGATTTTGGCTGCCAGGTGCAGCGCGTTGACCAGCTTGTCCTTGGCCCAGCCGGGATGGATCGACACGCCCTGGACACGGACGACGGCCCGGTCGGCCGAGAACGTCTCGTAGACCAGTTCGCCGCGATGCGCGCCGTCGAGCGTGTAGCCGAACGTTGCCCCCAGGTCAGCTGGCAGATCGGCGTGGACGCCGCGGCCAATCTCCTCGTCGGGCGTAAAGCCGATGCGGATGGGGCCGTGGGGAATTTCGGGGTGCTTCAGCAGGTAGCCGGCGGCGGCCATGATGATGGCGACGCCGGCCTTGTCGTCGGCGCCCAGCAGCGTCGTGCCGCTGGCGGTGATGATGTCGTCGCCGATTCTGTCCTTCAGGTAGGGCGAGTTCTCATAGGTGAGTACCTGCTCCGGATCGTCGGGCAGGGGAATGGGGCCGCCCTGGTAGTGGCGGTGGACGATGGGCTTGATGCCCGCGCCGCTGTAGGCCGGGCTGGTGTCCACGTGGGCCAGCAGGGCAATGGTCGTGACCTCATGGGCGACTGCGTCGCCCACCGTGGCCGGGATGGTCGCCAGAACCGCGCCATACTCGGTCAGGCGCACGTCTTGCGCGCCGATCTCTTTCAGTTCATCGACAAGCAGGTTCAGCAGGTCATACTGCCGTTCGGTGCTGGGCGAGGTGGGCGAGGATTCGTCGGCCGTCGTGTCAATTTGGACGTAGCGCACAAGGCGTTCTTCGACCTCGCGCTCGAAATTCATGGTCATGATTGCCTCATTGTTGTAGGACGGGTTGGCAACCCGTCCTACAGAATAGATTGGAACGGTGTTGGGATGGGTTGCCAACCCGTCCTACAGAATAGATTGGAACGGTGCTGGGACGGGTTGGCAACCCGTCCTACAGAATAGATTGGAACGGTGTTGGGATGGGTTGCCAACCCGTCCTACACGATACATTGGAGCGGTGTTGGGACGGGTTGCCAACCCGTCCTACAACTGTTAGACGCCGACCGGGTAGCCAGGCCCCAGCGGAATGCCGAGGACATACCACAGAACGAACAGGATGATCCAGGCCACGGCCAGGATCAGGGTGTAGGGCAGCATCAGGGCGATGATCGTGCCGATGCCGGTGTCCTTCTTGTAGCGCTGCGACACGGTCAGGATGAAGGGCAGGTAGACCATCAGCGGTGTGATGACGTTCATGGGCGAGTCGCCGACGCGGTAGGCGGCCAGCACTGTCTGCGGCGCGGTGCCCAAGCGCATGAACAGGGGCACGAAGATGGGCGCGAAGATGGCCCACTTGGGCATCGAGCCGGGGATGATGATGTCCAGCAACATGATGACGACGATGAAGCCGATCAACAATGGGACAGAGCCGATGTTGGCCTGCTCCAGGAAGCCAGCCAGGACGACAGCGATCACGTTGGGCAAGTTACTGAAGTTAAAGTAGGCGATGAACTGGCTGATCATCAGCAGCATGAAGACTAGCCCGGCCAGCCCGGCGAATGTCTTGGTGATGGCGGCGATGACCTGGTTGGCGGTGGTCAGGGTTCTGGCTCCCTGGCCATAGGCGATGCCGGCGATCAGGAAGAGCATCGTGATGTTGAACAGCAGCGCGTCCATGAAGGGCGTCGCGCCAATAATGCCCCCGGTCACAGGGTCGCGCAGCGGCGCGCCGGACGGCAGCGTGAACAGGGCGACAAGGACGATGAAGGCCAGGCTGGCGATACCGGCATAGCGCATGCCGCGCGATTCGCCGGCGGCGTCATGGGTGGCCGCCTCGCCCGTTTCGGCCGTGCCGGCGTCGTAAGCGCCCAATCGCGGTTCGACGATGCGATCCGTGACGAGCGCGGCGACGATGCTCAGGATGAGCGATGAGGCGACCTGAAAATAGAAGTTGGACACCAGGGTGATGGGCGCGCCGCCACCGAGAGCCGCGGCCTCATTGGTGATCTCAGTCAGCATCGCGTCCAGCGGCGTGACCAGCAGGTTGACAGCAAAGATGGCGCTGACGCCACCGTAGGCCGCGGCCACGCCGGCCAGCGGGTGGCGCTTAACGCTCAGGAAGGCGGCCGCGCCGAGGGGTATGAGGATCAGATAGCCGGCGTCGGTGGCGACGCTCGACAGCACGCCGACGAAGATGATAATGAACGACAGGAGCCAGCGCGGCGAGATGGCCACGAGCTTGCGAATGAGCGCGGCCATCAGCCCCGCCTCCTCGGCCACGCCCGCGCCCATCATGGCGATGAAGACGACCGCGACCACGCTGAAGCCGGCGAAGTTGGCGACAAAGGTGGTGAAGATGTACCGCAGACCCTCAATCGACAGCAGGCTACGGACGGCGATGGTCTGCTCCTGAATCTCGAAGTCGGTGTCAAACGGCTGGTCAGGGTACAGTTCCTGGGCTTCGCTGCTATCCGAGTAGAAGTTTAGCTCCGCCGCCTGGCCCACGGGCACGGCGATCTGCTCGGTGACGCTGACATTCATGAAGTCCAGGATGGCCGACAGGACAATGACGCCGATGATCAGGTACAGAAACATCAGCACAGGGTGGGGTACTTTGTTACCAATCCGCTCGATGGCCCCCAACCATCCACCGGATTTCGTCGGCTCTGCAACTGTGTTCGTCATGATGAACTCCTCTAAATTCCCACTTGGATCAATGAAAGTCGCCTAACGCGGAATGGCCGCGAGTTCTTCCAAATAAACGATGGCCGTCTCGATGCCCCGGTGGAACATCTCGATGCTGAAACGCTCATTGGGCGAGTGCAGCCCGTCGTCGTCCAGACCGTAGCCCATCATGACGACGGGGATATGCATCAGGTCGGCGATCTCGGCCACGACCGGGATGCTGCCGCCGCCGCGCGTGAAGACGGGCTTCACGCCCCAGCCCTTTTCATAGGCGCGCGCGGCCGCCTGCATCTCCGGGATGTCGAACGGGAAGAGAGCGGCCTTGCCAGTGGTCAGCAACCGGACATCGACCGTCACCGTCGGCGGAGTGATGGATTCGACGTAGCGCTTGAGAAGGTCGAAGATCTTGTGGGCGTCCTGATTGCCTACCAGGCGGGAGCTGATCTTGCAGCCTGCCCTGGCCGGGACGATGGTCTTGGGGCCGGGGCCGGTCCAGCCGCTCCACAGGCCGTTGATGTCCAGCGTCGGCCGGGCGGAGATGCGCTCGCGGATGTTGTAGTTGGCATCGCCCCAGACGGCGGGCACGCCGGTGGACTGCTTGTACTGCTCCTCAGTCAGGTCGGTCTTGGCGATCATCGCCCGTTCTTCCGGCGTCAGGGGCACGACGTCGTCGTAGAAGCCGGGGATGGCGATGGTGTTGTCGGGGTTGTAGAGCTTGCCCAGGATTTGGACCAGAGCCAGAGCGGGGTTATGTACCGCGCCGCCCCACAGGCCGCTGTGGAGGTCGTCGGTCGGGCCGTGGACTTCGATCTCGGCATAGGTCATGCCGCGGAGGCTGTGGAGGATGGCCGGCTCGTCGATGCTGCGCATGGACGAGTCGCTGATGACGCAGACATCGGCACGCAGCATGTCAAGGTGCTCCTTGAGGAAGGGCACCAGGTTGGGGGAGGAGACCTCTTCTTCGCCCTCGATAAGCATCTTGACGTTAACCGGCGCGCGGCCGGCGGTCTTGAGGTAGGACTCCAGGGCCTTGACGTGGATGTAGAGCTGGCCCTTGTCGTCGGTCGCGCCGCGGGCGTAGATTTTGCCGTCCTTCTCCACCGGTTCGAACGGATCGGTATGCCAGCCGTCTTCCATGAGGGCGGGCACAACATCGTAGTGGCCGTAGACGAGGACGGTCGGCTTGTCGGGGCCGGCCCCCGTCCACTCGCCGTAGACCACGGGATGGCCGGCCGTCTCCATGACTGCCACCTTCTCTAGCCCCAGGCTATTGAAATGGTCGGCCAGCCACTCGGCCATGCGGCGAACATCGCCGGCGTGGGCGGGGTCGGCGCTCAGACTGGGAATACGCAGCATTTCGTGCAGTTCCTGGCGGAACCGCTCGGCGTGGGCACGGGCGTATTCGCGGGCAGCGTCACTCATTGCACTCATGTCTTGACACACTCCTTTCGATTCCTCTAAGTGATCAGCCTTGTTCGATAGGCAAGACAAGCGCGCTGGCACTCCAGCGCGCATTTCGGCCCGCGCGGCCAACGCAGTCCGAATGTTGACTCAAATGATAAGCTACAAGGTGACGCTCGGAACTAATCCAGGCCGGCGCTGATGGTTGGCCATTTCAAAACGCCACTGTCGGTAATACACTGGGCCAGTGATCATTCGTAGGTATTAGATGGCCTATTTACCTATGACAATTATGTATGCGTTTAGGCCGGCTGTCAACCCGTTTTGAGAGAGGACGGGGCGATGAACAGCCGCCCCGTCCCTGTTGCTGGACGTTTCCGATCAGGGCGTCGCCGGGCCTTCTTCCGGCACGGCCTCTTCTTCTTCCGGTTCGGCCGGCACGCGGCCGTAGAGCCTGGCCAGTTCGCCGAGGCCCAGGGCGATGCCGGGGGCGCGGGCGGCGAACATCTCGCGCGTGTAGCGCCACTGCCACCAGCCGCCCTCGCGGCCGGGGTAGTTCATGCGCGCTTCGTTGCCCAGCACAAACAGGTCTTGCATCGGGATGACGGCCATAACCGACACCGAGGCATAGGCCAGGCGGATGAGGTCCCAGACGATGTCTTGGCCACTGACGGTCATGTAGCGCCGGGCGTGGTCGCGCTCGGCCTCGCTGGCGTTCAGATACCAGCCCAGCGTCGTCTCGTTGTCGTGGGTGCCGGTGTAGACGACGGAGTTGGGCACGTAGTTGAACGGCAGGAAGCCACTGTTGCGCTCGCCGCCGAAGGCGAACTGGAGGATCTTCATGCCGGGGAGGTCGAAGCGGTCGCGCAGCTCCTCGACCGCGGGGGTAATCACGCCGAGGTCCTCGGCGATGATGGGCAGGTCACCCAATCGCTCCTGAATGGCCTCGAAGAAGGCCATGCCCGGCCCTTTTACCCACTGGCCGGTGACGGCCGTCTCCTCCGTGGCCGGGATCTCCCAGTAGGCTTCAAAGCCGCGAAAGTGGTCGATGCGGGCGATATCGGCCTGCACCAGGTTCATGTGGATGCGCTGCGCCCACCAACCGTAGTTCTCGGCGGCCACGCGATCCCAGCGGTAGAGCGGGTTGCCCCAGCGCTGGCCGGTCTCGCTGAAGTAGTCCGGTGGCACGCCGGCCACCACGGAGGGGGAGCCGTCCTTGTTCAGGTAGAACAGGTCGGGGTGCGACCAGACATCAGCACTGTCGTAGGCGACGAAGATGGGGATATCGCCGATGATGCGGATACCCTTGCCGTTGGCATAGCCCTTCAGTTCCAGCCACTGCTTGTAGAACAGGAATTGCTGGAACTTCTGCAATTCAATGGCGTCGGGCAACGCGTCGGCCCAACGCTTCATGGCTCGCTTTTGCCGCCTGGCGATGTCGGCCGGCCACTTGTTCCAGATGCCGCCGTCCTGGTCTTTGTGGTACTCCTTGAGGGCCATGAACAGGGCGAAGTCATCCAGCCAGTAGGCGGTGTTGGTGCAGAAGGCGTCGAACAGGGCGTGCTGCTCGGCCGTGCCGTTGGCGCGGAAGTGCTCATGCGCCGCCCGCATCAACGCGCCTTTGTACTCGATGACCGGGCCGTAATCGACCTGGGCGGTGGGCAGTGTCGGCGTGGCCTCGACTGCCTCGGCCGGCAAGTAGCCCTCGGCCACCAGCCGGTCGGGACTGATAAGCAGCGGGTTGCCGGCGAAGGCCGAGAAGGACTGGTAGGGTGAATCGCCGTACCCGGTCGGGCCGAGCGGCAGCACCTGCCAGAGCTGCTGCTTGGCCGCCTCCAGGAAATCGACGAAGTCATAGGCCCCGTCGCCCAGGTCGCCGATGCCGTAGCGGCTGGGCAAGCTGGTCGGGTGGAGCAGAACACCGGCGGAGCGTTCGAATTTCATAGGCTTGAGCCTCCTCAGATCACGATTGGCTGCAGGGCCAATCAATATGGTAGGTCTTAGAGCGATTTGGGTCGGTCATCGTTAGCCATGGGTATATGGATGATCATTCGTTTCGGAGCGATTCCAGACAGGGAATACGCTCGCGCACATTATCTGGTCGATCGCCGGGTTTGTGTAGTTGAACGAGGAAGGCCATGCCCTTATGATCGACGGCGATGCCCTCCCACAGTACCAGGCCATACCCCTTCGCATAGGTATAGCGCTCGAATGGCTCTTCCGTCGGGCGGCCGTTGGCTTCGTTGTGGGCCGCCAGCACGACGGCATCCTCGACGACAAGGCCGCGCCCCCGTCGTCCCTCCACGTCGGGCAGCGTCAGCTTGTCGTGGATCGCTTCCAGCCGAATCCAGGTTACGTGGCGGCCGGAGAGGTGGGAGTTGACAACGCAATTGCCCTTGCGCCGGCTAACAACAGTGACGCTGCGCCGGTAGGTCTGGCCCACGGTCATCTGGCGCGGAACCCAGGCCGTGCCGTAGCGCTCGCCGTCCATCAGCGTGTAGAAGTTACCGGAGCCGGGCGAAGTGTCGGTGCCGCGGTAGATGAAGCGGTCGTCGGCCCACAGTTCTTCCCACTCGTTATCCTTAGTCTGATAGAAGCGCACGCCTTCGTATTGCGTCTGCAGGCGCTGCTGGCCGGTGAGCGGGCCATTGGGCATCTCGAAGATGTACTTCATCTCGTAGAGTCGCCCGTCGCCGCGCAGGTAGGGCAGCAGGTCGATCTTCGCCGGCGCGGTCACGACGACGATGGCAACGAAAATAGTCGAACCGAACGCTTCGCCGCGGCCGTTGTGCATGCGCCAGCGGCCGACGGCCCGCCCCGGCGTTGTGGGTGCGGTCAGGTCGACGCTGACCTCGACGACCTCCTGCGGCGCGACACGGCCGGTGGCCACGCGCCGCGTGTCGCCCATCGCCTCGCCGCCCACCGCCACCAGCCCATAGTCGGCCGTCCACGTCGTCGAGCCGGTGTTGCGGATGGCCCACGTCTTGCGGAAGGCCGCGCCGGCGCGCATCTCGCTGCCATCGGGCATGGTGACGTGGCGTTCCAACTGGGCGTCGTCGATGGCCGTCGAGCCGCTGGTGGAGGAGACGGGCACGCGGATCTCGGCGTAGAGTGTGTCGCCGAAGAGCATCCCTTCCGGGTTTCTGGCTCGCCATGCGCTGCGGTGGACGCCGGGGGCCAGTGGCGCTTCCAGAGGGACGGCGACCTCGACCGATTCGCCCGGCAGGGCGGCGGGCAGGGCCACGCTGTCGGCCGTGCGACTGCGGCCGTTCATGGGGTTGCCGGCAACGAAGACGAGGGCGTAGCCGGCCGCCCAAGCCGACATGCCCGTGTTGCGCACGCGCCACGTCTTGTCGATGCGTGTACCCGCGGACACGACTGTGCCATCGGGGTAGGTGACATCCACTTCGAAGCGAGCGTTGTCATACGCGCCGGGACGCACGACGGCGATGGCTACATGGACGATGTCGCCGAAGGGCGTGCCGTCGGCAGCGCGCGGTTGCCAGGCGGCGCGGTGGCGGCCAACGCTTGCCGGCGCGGTCAACTCAATGGTGATATCGGCGGTGCGTCCCGGCTCCACCGGTGGCAGCGGCACGGCCGCCGGGCCATCGAGCGGGTTGTCGTCGGCCGGGGCCAGTGTGAAGCCCTCGCCCCAGGTTGTTGCGCCGCTGTTGCGCAAGCGCCATGTCTTGCTGAAGTGTTGGCCCGGCCGCAGGCGCGTGCCGTCGGGCACGGAGACATCGCCTATGTTGGTTGCTGCCGGGCGAGCGCGGCCGGGCGCGGCGACGACGCGCACGTCGATGGCCAGCTCCGGGCCGAACGGCTCGCCCGCGGCGTCGCGCAGCCGCCAGATCGAGTGGGCGACGCCCGTTTCCGCCGGGGCGCTAAAGGTGACGGCCAAATCGGCCGTGGCCCCTGGCCGGACAAGGGGCAGGGCCACCGCCGCGCCGTCACGGGCGCGGTCGGGAGCCAGCGTGTAGCCCGCGCCCCAGGTCGCGTCGCCGGTGTTGCGCACGCGCCAGGTCTTCAGGGCTGTGCCCGTAGCGGGCACGCTTGTCCCGCCGGGCAGGGGCAGATCGGCGACCAGGACAGCGCCGTTCCGCCGAGCTATGGGCGTCACCAGGATGTCGGCGTACAGTTCGAAGGCGAAGCGGCGGCCGCGGGCGTTGCTCGCCTTCCAGGTGCTGCGGTGGCGGCCCGGCTCCGCCGGCGCCACCAGGGGCACGCTGACCTCACCCGTCTCGCCGGGGGCCAGCACCGGCAGTGGCACGCTCTCCGGGCCAGCCATACGCGCGTCGCCGACGTACTCCAGTGTATAGCCCGACCATTGCGACGTGCCCGTGTTGCGCACGCGCCAGGTCTTGGTGAAGGCGCGCCCGGCCGCCAGCGTCGAGCCGTCCGGCGCAGTGACATCGGCCAGGAAGCTCAGTTCGTCGATAGCCGGCACAGCGACACTGGTGAAGTAGCGCGTCGGATCGACCACGTCGGCGATGACGTAGCCGCTCAGCCCGCCGCCGATGCATTGCAGAGTCAGGTGGAGGTGGACGCCGGTGGAGTTGCCAGTCGTCCCGGCCGTACCCAGGCGCTGCCCGATCTCAACCGCCTGGCCAACCTGCAGGGCGGGGTTGATGGCCGACAGGTGAGCGTACCAGGTGTACCAGGTTGTGCCGTCGGCCCAGTCGTGGCGCAGGCGCACGTAGTTGCCGTAGCCGGTTTCGCCGGCGCGGATGGCATGGACGACGCCGGCCTGGGCGGCGACGATCTCGGCCGGCCGGCCGGCCTGTATCGCCCGCAGATCGATGCCTTCGTGGCGGCCGTTGGCGTAGGGGCGCGGGCTGTTGAAGGGATCGGTGATGGTGAACCCGGTTGTGACCGGGTTTTGCAGGAAGAAGCGGGCGACCGTAGCGGGCATGGCTTAGCCGTTGTAGTGCACCTGAGCTTGCGCCCAGCGGTAGAGCTGCTCATATCCCTGGGCCGAGCGCTCCCAGGAGAAGTTATTCGTCATGCCGTTGGCCTGGATGCGCCGCCAGCTATCGCGGTCGGTATTGTAGGTGTAGGTCGCGCGCTGGATGGTGTTGAATAGGGCGTCGGCGCTGAAGTCATAGAACGAGTAGCCGGTGATGCCGTCCTGGACCGTGTCGGCCAGACCACCGGTGGCGCGGACGAGGGGCACGCTGCCGTAGCGCATGGCGATCATCTGCCCCAGGCCGCAAGGCTCGAAGAGCGACGGCATCAGGAACATATCACTGCCGGCGTAGATGAGCGGGGCCAACTCGGCATGGTAGCCGATGTAGGCCGACATCTTTTCACGATGGTAGCCGGCCATCCGGCGGAACATGTCTTCATATTGCGGCGCGCCCGAACCCAGGACGACGAACTGCGCCGGGCCGGCATAGCCGTTCATCAGCAAGTGGAGGGCGTGGCCGACGATATCCAGACCCTTCTGCCAATCGAGCCGGGTGACCATGGCCAGGATGGGGATGTTGGCCAGTTGTGGCAGGCCCACCGCGGCTTGCAAGGCGCGGCGGTTCGCCTCGCGGCCGTCCATGTCATCGACGCCGTAGCCGGCCGCCAGACGTTTGTCCGCGCCGGGGTTCCATTCGTCGTAGTCCAGGCCGTTGAGGATGCCGTGCAGGTCGCGTTGACGATGGCGCAGCAGGCCGTCGAGGCCCGCGCCGCCCTCGGGGGTCATGATCTCGCGCGCGTAGGTTGGACTGACGGTATTGATGATATTGGCGTGGTAGATGCCGCGGGCCATGAAGTTGACTTCGCCATAGGCCTCTTCCGATAGACCGTGGGTGAATAACTGCATGTAGTCGAAGACGTTCCAGCTGGTTTTGCCCTGGTGGGCCAGGTTGTGGATGGTGAAGACGCTGCCGATGTTCTGGAAACGCGGATCGGTGGCGCCGGCGGTGTGGAGCCAGGTGACGGCCGGAGCGGTATGCCAGTCGTTGGCGTGGAGGACGTCCGGTTTCCAGTCCAGCGCCAGGGTCAGTTCCAGAGCCGCCTTGCTGAAGAAGGCAAAGCGGTAGGCGTCGTCCCAGTAGCCATAGATGTTGGGCCGGCCGAACAGGTTGTACTCGGCAATGAAGTAGACGGGCACGTCGCTGCCCGGCAAACGACCCTCGAACGCGCCCGCGCCGAGGAGGCCGGAGCCGGTTGGCACCAGCAGTTGCAGCGGCATGCTGCTGACGCCCGGATAGCCAGACTCGATATTATTGTAGGCCGGCATGACGACGCGCACGTCATGCCCCATGGCGTGGAGCGCTTTGGGCAGCGAGCCGCCGATGTCGCCCAGGCCACCGGTCTTGGCGAAGGGGGCAACTTCGGCGCTGAGAAAGAGAATTCGAAGTGGATCGGCCATGTTGTGCCTCGCGCGCTATCTTTGCCGGCCGTCGGGGCGGCCGGTAGTTGATCATTCAGTTTGGTTGACTACGGGTGGCGTTCGGGTCGCCAGCGGATAAGCTGTATTGTGCCCAATTGCCGGCCGATGTACAAATTGCGATGCTGAGGCCGCGGCCATCTTGCGCCATGTGGCCACGGCCGAGAACGGGTACTTCAACATGTTCCGGCTGGGGAGCGACACCCTGCCCGAAGACCCCCTGACCCGGCTGAGGTCGCTGGCGGGCAATGAATGGATCGTCGTTGAGTCCGAAGAGGTGTGGACGGCGCGCAAGATCGTCCGGCGGGCGCTGTGGCACCGCCGCGATCACACCGCGCAGCTGGCAGAATTGCGGGGAGGGCCAGCCGGCGCGCGCTAGGCGGCCAGGGCAGCCAGCACGCGCCGCAATCGCGCCGCGGCCTCGTCGGCCACTGGCATCAGGGCCAGGTTGACGCCTGTGCCCAGCATGGCGTGGGGATCGACGATGGTGATGACGCTGCCCGCGCCGCTATCGTCCTCATAGACGATTACGTTGCAGGGCAGCAGCAGACCGATCTCCAGTTCCGTGCTCAGCGCCCGGTGGGCCAGCGTCGGGTTACACGCGCCCAGGATGACATAGCGGCGGAAGTCGACAGCCAGCTTTTGCTTCAGCGTCGCCCGGACATCGATGGTTGTCAGGACGCCGAAGCCCTCGTCCTTCAGCGCGGCCGTGGCCCGCTCGACGGCCGTCTCATAGGGCAGGTCAACATGCAGGCGCATGTCGTTGTTAATTGTCGTTTGGTTCATGGATTGGCTCCTCAGTTATCTTTGCGCCACAGGATCATGACGGCCACGCCGGCCAGGACCGTCAGCGCCAGCCCGACAACCAGCGCGCCGATGCCCAGGACGCTACCCCAGTCGGTGCCGTTGTCTTTGGGCGTGGGCGCGGTCAGCATGGCTACGGCCGTGGCCGCCCGTGTGACCGTGGGCGTGGCCACGCGGAAAGCCGACGGCGGCAGGGCAACGGCCACGGGGGTCAGTGTCGGCGTGGTGGTGGGTGTGGGTTCCGGCGTCGGGGTCGGCGGCCGGATGAGTAGTTCCTGGCCGATCTGTAGCAGCGCATCGGCGTTCAGGTGATTGAAGGCCAGTAGATCGTCCAGACTCAGGCCATATTGCAGGGCGATGCCAAAGGCCGTGTCGCCCGCCCGGACGATGTGGCTCTGCTGGGGCGTCGGCGTTGGCGGTGGCGCTTCGCCCTCGCCGAGCCGCACCTTGACCTGGTCGCCCGCATAGACAACATGGTCGATGGTCACTCCGTTCAGCCAGAGCAGTGTATCCAGATTGGTCTTGTAGGTGGCGGCGATGGACCAGAGCGACTCGCCCTCCCGCACGGTGTGGGTCGTCGGCGGCGTGGGCGTTGGCGGCGGGGGTTGCCCGTCGGCCAGGCGAATGACCAGCTTGTCGCCGGGGTTCAGGACGCTGTCCTCGTTCAGGCCGTTGAACAAGTACAGGTCGGCGATGGACACTTCGTAGCGGGCGGCGATGGCCCAGAAGGTGTGGCCCTCCAGGACGGTGTGGACGATGGAGCCGTCGGGGTTGGGCGCGGCCAGCTCGATGGGGGCGACAATGAAGGGTACATCGACGACCGGCTGCTCGGCGCGCGGCGGCGGCGACTCGAACTGGGTGCCGAAGACCATGACGTAGAAGTTCTGGCCGTTGCCCACGGCAAAGCCGACGCCCGCCTCCGTCCAGCGCGGGTTGAGCATATTGCTGAAGTGAACGGCGCTGTTACGCCACCAGATGACGCCCTGTTGCGGCGTCAGGCGCGTGCCGCCGACAAGGTTCTCGCCCGCCCAGCCGGGATAGCCGGCGGCCTGGGCGCGGTCTTGCCAGGTGCTGCCGTTGACGCCGTAGTGGCTGTAGATGCCTTCCTGGGCGATGAAGTTGGCGTGCCCCTGGGCCGCGGCGGCCAGGGCGGCGTTGAAGCTGACCGGGGCCAGCCCGTACTCGGCGCGGACGCCATTCACCAGTTGCAGGATGTCGTTGGTCGGACTCCCCTGGGCCTCGGCCCGTCCCGTATGGCCGATGGCGAGGAGTAGCAGCCCACATAAGGCGGCCAGTGTGATGCGACGTACCATACAAGGGTCAACTATAGGCCAGTTGCCGAGGGCGGGCAAACCTTGTTAAGCTCCGGCTGATCAAAATCGTCCCCGCGACGCAGGGCAGGGTCCCGCTGAAGAAAAAGCTTTGCATCCCGGCCGGATTGCGCTATGTTCCCGCCTCATGGACCAGCAAGAACCCAGCCCAGCTCGTGACGCCGTTGTCAGCCTGCGCGAAGTGACGGCCGATTCCCTGAGGAGCATCCTCCGTCTGAAGGTCGGCCCGCAGCAAGAGCAGTTCGTGGCCGACAATGCCGTCTCCATTGCCGAGGCCCATTTTGAGCCGAAGGCGTGGTTCCGCGCTATCTATGCCGGCGAGACGCCGGTGGGCTTCGTGATGCTCTATGACGATGTCGAGAAGCCGGAGTACTTCCTGTGGCGCTACATGATCGACCGCCGCTATCAGGGCATGGGCTTCGGCCGGCAGGCGCTGCGACAAGTCATCGACTATGTGCGCGGCCGGCCAGGGGCGACGGAGATGCTCCTCAGCTACGTGCCCGCCGAAGGTAGCCCGGAGCCGTTCTATGCCCGGCTGGGCTTCGCCAACACCGGCGCCGTCGAAGACGGCGAGAACGTCATGCGTCTGGCGCTCTAAAGGCCGTTCGCCATGTCCACCGCGTTGCCGGTCTACTACTCGCCCACCCACCAGCAACACGCGCCCGAAGCGCACGCCGACGCGCCGGCGCGCATCGATGAGCTACTGGGCGCGGCCGTCGCCTTTGGCGCCAGCGTCCAGGACGCGAGCGACTTCGGCATCGAGCCGCTCGCCGCCGTCCATTCGCCCGGTCTGCTGGCCCTGCTGCAGACGGCCTATCGGCGCTTCGCCCAGTTGAAGGAGGGGCCGCGGCCGGCCGTGCCCGACACCTTCGCCGTGCGCGGCTCGGCCGGGCGCGTCACGCACAATATCTGGGCCCAGCTGGGCCATTACTCCACCGACAACCTGACGCCCATCCTGGCCCATACCTGGGACGCGGCCTATGCTTCGGCCCAGGTGGCCCTGTCGGCGGCGCAGGCGCTCTCGGCCGTGCCGCTGGTCTATGCCCTGACACGTCCGCCCGGTCATCACGCCTACCACGACCTCTACGGCGGCTACTGCTACCTGAATAACGCCGCCATCGCCGCGCACTGGTTGGCCCAGCGCGGTCGCCGCCCGGCCATCATCGACATCGACTACCATCATGGCAACGGCACGCAGGCCATCTTTTATGAGCGTGCCGATGTCTTCTTCTGCTCGCTCCATGCCGATCCGGCCGACGAGTACCCCTACTACAATGGCTATCCCGACGAGATGGGCGCGGGCGCGGGCGAGGGCTACACGCTCAACATCCCGCTGCCGCAAGCGATTGACGCGGCGGCTTACCTGCGGGCGCTCGACTGGGCGCTGGCGGCCGTCGATGCCGTCTCGCCCGATACGCTGGTCGTCTCGCTGGGGTTCGACACACTGGCCGGCGATCCGCATGGCGGCATGGGGCTGACGCCGGCGGACTTCCGGCCCATTGGGCGGAGCTTGGCGGCGTTGGGGCGGCCGATTCTGCTGGTGCAGGAGGGTGGCTACCAGTTGGGGGCGTTGGGGCCGGCGCTGCTGGCGCTGCTGGAGGGGCTAACTGAGGCGACAGGCGGGGACGAACCGGTCGTCGCCCGCCTGCCGGAGCCGGACGCGGCCGGCTAGGATTTTTGGAAGTTCAGCGAGGCCGAGTTGATGCAGTAGCGCTGGCCGGTCGGCTGCGGGCCGTCGTCGAATACGTGGCCCAGATGCGCGCCACAATTGGCGCAATGCACCTCGGTGCGCACCATGAACAGGCTACGGTCGGTCTGCTCGCCGATGTTCGCCTCGTTCAGGGGTGCCCAGAAGCTCGGCCAGCCGCAGCCGGACTCGTACTTTTGCTCTGAGCTGAACAGCGGCGCGCCACAGGCGGCGCAACTGTAGAGGCCATTGTCTTTGTTGTAGTACAGCGCGCCGGTGAAGGCCCGCTCGGTGCCCTTTTCGCGCATGATGCGGTACTGCTCCGGCGTCAACTCCTGCCGCCATTCCGCGTCGGTCTTCTGCACTTTGTAGGTCATGTGATCACTCCTATCGTTCTAAGCTACCCTCCATCCTAGACTGGCTGCGTTGGAGAGGGATTAGAACGCCGCGTGGTGTAAGCCTTCTGTAATGGTCAGTGCCGGGCTACTGGAGCGTCAGCGTGCCCCACGTCGTCGGGTCGCCGAAGCGGCGGCCGGGGACGTTGGACTTCATCAGTTCCTGCGCCGCTGTGCCGGGGTGGTCGTTGTCGTTGGCGTTAACCGCCAGGCCGATGACCAGGCCGGGCGCCGGCGCGATGCCCAGGTCATACCAGGGGATGGCCGCCTCCAGCGTGTAGCCGCCGGCGCTGGGACGCGCGGCGACGGTGATGGTGTGGCCCGCGGGGGCATCGACCATGTTGCCGTCGGCCGTGCCCTGGAACAGCCAGGCCGATGGCCCCAGCCCACCCAGGTCACCGGGCGACAGGCTAACCTGGAAGTCGTCGGCGCTCAGCGAGGGGCCGAGGTCGCCGGCGCGGTTGGCGTCGATCTGCAACTCGATACTATCGCCGCGGAAGACCTGGTTGCCGGTCTGGCTCTGCGAATGGACTTCATCGATGATGTTGAAGGCGAAGTAGAGGTAGACGTCATCCCAGGTCACTTGCCAGGTCACATCCAGGTCGTCGCTGCCGTCCCAGCCATCGCCGGTGAAGACGGTGTAGGGCGAAGTGTTGGTGGCTATGCTGGCCCAGTCGCTGAGGTCGCCGTCGAGGATGGGCGCAAAGCGACCGGCGACGACGTTGGGCGCGGGCGGCGGCGACGGCGTTAGCATCTCGCCGGGCAATGTAGCCGTGGCCGCCAGACCGGAGCCGGCCGGGGTGCCCTCGGCCGTGGCCTCGGCCGGCGTTTCGCCGGGGGCGGCCGTGGCCGGCGTGTCCGTGCCGGGCAGCACCAGGCCGGTATCGTCGCCGGCGGCGCGCTGCCGGGCAAAGACGGCCAGGGCCAGCACGGCCATGGTCAGTAATACTGCGGTTAGCAGCGCCCAGCTGTAACAGCCACGGCGCGCCCGTGGCTGTTGCGGCTCCAGGCCTTGCCATGCGCTATCCCAATCCGGTGTCTCGCTCATAACGTCAAACGGTAACGCGAATCCGTGGCCGTGGCAAGCGACGGGCCAGCCAGACGCACGCCTCGCTTGGAGGCCTCATACCCTTGTCATATAATGCACCGATAATTACCTTACCACATTGATCCCAGGAGGTAGCTGACCGGCGCAGCCCATGAACCCTAAGATCGAACAACTCCACCAGCTCAAGAAGCAAGCCCACCTTGGCGGCGGCGAGGAGCGGCTGGCGGCCCAGAAGGCCAAAGGCAAACTGACCGCCCGCGAGCGCATCGATCTTCTGCTGGACAAAGGCTCTTTCCGCGAAGTAGATGCCCTGGTCGTCCACCGCGAGGTCAACTTCGGCATGGACAAGAAGAAGTTCATGGGCGATAGCGTTGTTACCGGGTGGGGGACCATCGACGGCCGCCTCGTCTATGTCTTCAGCCAGGACTTCACCGTCTTCGGCGGTAGCCTCAGCGGCGTCCACGCCGAGAAGATCTGCAAGATCATGGACATGGCCATGCGCAACGGCGCGCCTGTCATCGGCATCAATGACTCCGGCGGGGCGCGCATCCAGGAGGGCGTCGTCAGCCTGGCTGGCTATGCCGATGTTTTTCTGCGCAACACGTTGGCCTCCGGTGTCGTGCCGCAAATCAGCGTCATCATGGGGCCGTGCGCCGGCGGCGCGGTCTATTCGCCCGCGCTGACCGACTTCATCTTCATGGTCAAGAACAGCAGCCACATGTTCATCACCGGGCCAGATGTCGTCAAGACGGTGACGCATCAGGACGTGACCTTCGAGGAGCTGGGCGGGGCCATGACCCATAACACGATCAGCGGCGTGGCCCATATGGCCGCCGAGTCGGAGGAGGATTGTCTTTTCCTCATCCGTGAGCTGATGTCCTACCTGCCGTCGAACAACATGGAGGACGCTCCCTTCCGCGAGGGCAACGACGACGCCCTGCGCGCCGACGAGGCACTGAACAGCCTGGTGCCGGAGAACCCCAATCAGGCCTACGATATCAAGGATGTGATCCGGCTGATTGTCGATGAGGGTCGTTTCTACGAAATTCAGGAGCATTACGCTCAGAACATCGTCGTTGGCTTTGCCCGGCTGGGCGGCTATAGCATCGGCATCGTCGCCAATCAGCCGATGGTGCTGGCCGGGGTGCTCGACATCGCCGCCAGCGAGAAGGCGGCCCGCTTTGTCCGCTTCTGTGACTGCTTCAATATTCCGCTGATCGTCTTCGAAGATGTGCCCGGCTTCCTGCCCGGCCTCGATCAGGAGCATGGCGGCATCATCCGTCATGGGGCCAAGCTGCTCTATGCTTTCTGCGAAGCCACCGTGCCCAAGCTGACCGTCATCACGCGTAAGGCCTATGGCGGCGCCTACTGCGTCATGAACAGCAAGCATATCCGCTCCGACTTCAACGTTGCCTGGCCGACGGCCGAGATCGCCGTCATGGGGCCGGAGGGCGCGGTCAATATCATCTACCGGCGCGAGATCGCTGAGGCCGAATCGTCAGATGCCCGGCGCGACGAGCTGGTACGCGAGTACCGCGAGCACCTGGCCAATCCCTACATTGCCGCCCAACGCGGCTATATTGACGATGTGATCGAGCCGAGCGAGACGCGGCCGCGCCTGATCAATGCTCTGAACATGCTCCAGAACAAGCGCGACCAGAACCCGCCCAAGAAACATGGCAATATCCCGCTCTAGCGCCCCAAAGGGAACAAAGAGGCCCACGAGACGAGTATGAACAGGAAGGACGGTCTTCTCGTACAGAAATTTGACAAGTTGCTAATTGCCAACCGCGGCGAGATCGCCATGCGTATCCTGCGCGCGGCGCGCGAGCTGGGCATTGCCACGGTCGCCGTCTACTCCGACGCCGACCGCAACGCGCCCCACGTCCGCTTTGCCGACGAGGCCTACTACATCGGCCCGCCGCCGGCCCGCGAGAGCTACCTGATGATGAATAAGATCATCGACGTGGCCCGCCGCTCTGGGGCCGGGGCGATTCACCCCGGCTACGGCTTTTTGGCCGAGCGCGCGGCTTTTGCACAGGCGTGCGCCGACGCTGGCATTGTCTTCGTTGGCCCGCCGGCCCGCGCCATCGGCGTCATGGGCGACAAGCTCATGGCCCGCGCCACGGTGATAGCGGCCGGCGTGCCCGTTGTGCCGGGCACGGAGCCGGGCCAGACGGACGCGCAGATGACCGTCGCCGCGCACGAAATGGGCTTTCCCGTGCTGGTGAAAGCCGCGGCCGGCGGCGGCGGTAAGGGGATGCGCCCCGTGCACGCGCCGGAGGGCCTGGCCGACGCCTTTGCCTCGGCCCGCCGCGAGGCCCAGGCCGCTTTCGGCGATGATACGGTCTACATCGAGAAGATGATCATCGAGGCGCGTCACATTGAAATCCAGCTTCTAGCCGACAGCCACGGCAACACCATCTACCTGGGCGAGCGCGAGTGCTCCTTGCAGCGCCGCCACCAGAAGCTGATCGAGGAAGCGCCGTCGTTTGTGGTCGATCCCGATCTGCGGCGGCGCATGGGCGCTGTCGCCGTCGCCGCGGCCCGCTCGGTGGATTATGTCAATGCGGGCACGATTGAGTTCCTCCTCGATCGTGACAAGCACTTCTACTTTCTGGAGATGAACACCCGTGTCCAGGTCGAACACCCGGTCACCGAGTTAGTGACCGGCATCGACATCGTGCAGGAGCAGTTGCGCATCGCCCGCGGCCGGCGGCTGCGCGTGCGTCAGGAAGATGTGACCATCAGCGGCTGGGCCATCGAGTGCCGCATCAACGCCGAAGACCCGTACAACAACTACCTGCCCTCCACTGGCATCCTCACCTCGGTGCAGCTGCCGACCGGGCCGGGCGTGCGCGTCGATACGGGCGTCTTTGAGGGCAACGAGATCTCGCCTTACTATGACTCGATGATCAGCAAGCTCATCTGCCACGGCGAGACGCGCGGCGAGGCCGTGCTGCGTATGCGGCGGGCGCTGGAGGAGTATCGCATCATGGGCGTCAAGACCAACATCCCCTTCCACCAGCACATGATGGATAGCCACCGCTTCCTGTCGGGTCAATTCGATACCAAGTTCGTCGAGGACCGCTTCAGCATGGACGATCGCGAGGCCCCTCATACGTTGGAGGCGGCCCTGTTGGCCACGCTGGCCGCCCACGAGCAGAGCCAGCGCGCAGCCCAGATCGTTGCCCCCGGTGCGCGCGACACCAGCAACTGGAAGTGGTATTCGCGCTGGGAGCGTCTGCGGAGATAAGATGAAATACATCGCCACTGTGAAGGGCCAGGAATACACTATCGAGATCGATCCCGATCGCGGCATCCTGATCGATGACCACCCCTACGAAGTCGATTTCCGGCGGCTGCCGTCGGGTGGGGTTACGTCGCTACTCATGAATCACCGCTCCGTCGCCGCAATGGTGGAGGAGCGCGGCAACCAGTGGGACGTGCTCATCGAAGGCGAGCTTTACAGCGTCCGGGTGCAGGACGAGCGCGCCTACCGCCTGGAACGGATGCGCACGTCCGGCGTATCGGTCGATGGCGAGGCCATCGTCGCCTCGCCCATGCCGGGCATCATCGTCGCCGTGTCCGTGGCCGTCGGCGACAGTGTCGAGTTCGGCCAACGGGTGGTCATCCTGGAGTCGATGAAGATGGAGAACGAGCTGCGCGCGCCCTGCGCCGGCGTCGTCACCTACGTCCACATCGCCCCCGGGGCCAGCGTCGAGAAAGACCAGCCCCTGGTTGGCATCAGCCAGGAAGCGGCGGCCGAGCCGGCTCCATGAGCGCGCCGATCGACGACCGCGACATCGGGCCGCTCAGCGACGATACCGGCGCGCAGACCGCGGCCGGCCACCTGGAGATCGAGGTCAAGTTCTTTGTGGCCGACCTGGGAGTGGTGCGGCGACGGCTAAGGGCGGCCGGCGCAACGCCGGGCGCGCCGCGCGTCTACGAACGCAACGTGCGTTTTGACACGGCCGACGAGGCGCTGCTGGCCCGCCAGGCATTGCTGCGCCTGCGCCAGGACACGCGCGTCCGACTGACCTACAAGGGACCGGCCGCCCAGGATGCCGCCAGCGAGGCCAAGATCCGCGAGGAGATCGAGCTAGAGGTGGCGGACTTCGACCGCCTGGCGCTCATCTTCGCGCGTTTGGGCTTCGGCGCGGTGCAGACCTACGAGAAGTATCGCGAAACCTACCGCTGGGGCGACGTGGAGGTTGTTCTGGACGAGATGCCGTTTGGCGCGTTTGTAGAGCTGGAAGGCCCGTCCGATGAGCAACTCATGGCCGCCGCGGCCGCGCTGGGGCTGGACTGGTCGCGGCGCGTCCTGGCCAACTATCTGGCCCTGATGGAACTGGCCCGCAGCACCTTCAATCTGCCCTTCCGTGATCTGACCTTTGCCAACTTCGAGCGCTATCCGGTCGATATGGGCGCGCTGTTGCCGGTTTGTGTCGTGGCCGAGAGGGACGCGTGATGGCATCCGAACGCCCCGATCTGAGCGGTGTGCCGGCCGGCGTCGTTGCCTACATAGCGGCGTTGGAGGCCGAGCTAGACCGGCTGCGCGAGCGGGTCGAGCCGCCACGGGTGGCCGCGCTGCCCGATGAGCCGCCGACCCCCTACAACATCATCACTATCAGTCGCCGCGGCGTGGCCAAGCGCAGCCCGCGCCATCTCTATGGCCGCCAGCGGCGCGGCGGCATGGGCGTGTTCGACATCGACACGGCCGAGGACGACGAGCCGGCGCTGCTGGGCCAAGCCCACGAAGACGACACCCTGTTACTGTTCACCAGTGACGGCCGCGCCTTTCGACTGGCGGCGGCCGCGTTGGCGGCGTCGCCGGTGCGGGCGCGCGGCGCGCCGTTGGCCGACAAGCTGCCGCTGCGGCCGGGCGAGCGCGTTGTTGGCCTGCTGGCCGAGGGCGGTGGCGAGTACGCCATACTGCTGAGCCAGCGGGGTTGGGTGCGGCGGGTGCGGGCCGCATACCTCGGCCGCAGCCTCATCCAGGGCACCAGCTTCCACGACATCAAGGAAGGCGGGCCGCTGGCGGCTGTCTGTTGGTCGGGCGGCAACGGCGACCTCTTCCTGGCCTCGCGCCAGGGCAAGGCCATTCGCTTCATGGAGACCCAGGTGCCCACGCGCGGCGTCCTGGGCATCCGGTTGGACGTGACCGACGCGGCCGTGGCCGTTGCTGCCGTTCGCGATGGCGACGGCGTCTTCCTGTTGGGGGCCGACGGGCAGGGGACGATCCGGCTGATGAGCGGTTTTGCGGCCAACAAGGCTCCGGCGGCGGCCGGCAAGGTGGCCATGAAGACAGAGCGGCTTGTCGGCGCGGTTGCCGTCCAGCCGGGCGATGAGTTATTCATTCTCTCGCGGTTGGGTAAGCTCATCCGTTTCGCCGCCGACGAGATTCCGGCCAAGGAGGGTGTCGTGCAGGGTGTCGCCTGCATGACGCTGCGCGCCGATGAGGCCGTGGCCGTGGCGGCCGCGCCCGCGCCGGCCGCGGCCGTCCCCTCCGCGCCGTAGCAACCCGACGCCCACGGGCCGGGCTGGCCCGCAGGGTACCATTGATGAGCACGGAGGTGACCCAATGCTCGATAAAGCCAATCTGCTCCACGATGAGCTTGTCCGTCTGCGGCGCGACATCCACGCCCACCCTGAACTGAGTTTCCGGGAGTTCCGCACCGCGGGACTGGTGGCCAACACGCTGGCCGAAATCGGCGGTTACCGGGTGCGCACCGGCGTGGGCAAGACAGGCGTGGTGGCCGAACTGGGCGAGGACGGCCCCATCATCGCCATCCGCGCCGACATGGACGCCCTGCCCATTGTCGAAGCCAATGACGTGCCCTATCGTTCCACCAAGCCGGGTGTCATGCACGCCTGTGGCCACGACGCGCACACGGCCATTCTGCTGGGCGTGGCCCATCTGCTTCGCCAGAGCCAACGCGAGGAGGCCTGGCAGGGCCGGGTGCGCCTGCTTTTCCAGCCGGCCGAGGAGGACTTCAACGAGGATCGCATCAGCGGCGCGACGGCAATGATCGGCGACGGCGCGCTGGAGGACATCGCCGCTGTCATCGCCCTGCATGTCTCCTCCGACCGTCCGAGCGGCGAGTTCCAATTCCAGGACGGCCCCAGTCTGGCGTCGGTTGATTCCTTTGACGCCTGGATTCGCGGCGACGGTTGCCATGCGGCCTATCCCCACACCGGCAGCGACCCCATCCACATGCTCGCGCCGATCCTGGCGGCGATCTACGCCATTCCCTCGCGCCGCATCGACCCGATGGAACCATGCGTCGTCAGCATCGGCCAGGTGACGGGCGGCACGACGACCAATGTCATTCCCAACGAAGTGCTCTTGCGGGGCACAATGCGGGCCATGAGCAATGCCGTACGCGAACAACTCTGGGTGGAACTAGAAAACGCATTGCGCATGTCAGAGATGATGGGCGGCAGCTACAAGCTCGACATCACCAAGGGCTACCCGCCGATGATCAACGACGCCACAGCCAACGGCTGGATGCGGGACGTGGCCGCTGATCTTCTGGGCGAGTCCGTTGTTCGCCAGAGCCGGTTCGGCATGGGCGCGGAGGACTTCGCCTACATGACCCAGCGGGCCAGGGGAGCGATGTTCATGCTGGGCGCGGCCGTGCCAGAGGGCGCGCCGCGCCAACACCACACCAGCACCTTCGACATTGACGAAGCCGTGCTCGTTCCCGGCGCGGCCGTGTTGGCGGAGACAGCGCGCCGCTTTCTGACCGGTCAAATTACTCCCTGATTATGACAATAAAGAACCTCTGTTCTATAGAAATCCAGCGGGATGTTATGTATACTGTGAGAATAGAGAGGGTATAAGAAGGATGATGGCTCCCCTGCGACCGGGTTTGTTTGGCCATCATCGCCCGTACAATGCGTGAATAGTCAGGAGGTAAGAATGGCTTCACAAGTCTCATCGGTTAGCGACAAGGCGAGCGGCCGCCTGGGGTCCCAGTTTCGGCCGCGGTATCTGCTCCTGGTGCTTTTGCTTGTTGCCGTGGCCGTGTTTGCCGGCGTGAGTCAGGTTCGCTCCAGCACAATTCCCACCTTTAGCATCACCAGCGTTGTCACCGACACGACAGTCACCATTCAGACCTACAACTTCCCGGCCAATCAGAACTTCACCGTGACGATGGGACCGTTTGGCTCGAAGGGAGTTGGCGGTATTGTCGTGGGGACAACCAACTCAGGCGTCGGCGGCTCCTTCAGCGCCACGTACAACATCCCGGCGCAGCTGAAGGGTTCCGGCCAGATCGCCATCCGGATGCAGACATCCCACACCTACCCGTACTACGCCTACAACTGGTTCTGGAACAACACCACGACCACCGGCAGCCCAGGCACGGGTGGTGTTCCGGGCTATGTCGGTATTCCGACCTTCACCATTGCCGCTGTCGATATGGACAAGACGGTCACCATTAAGACCGACAACTTCCCACCGAACCAGACCTTCACCGTGCGCATGGGCGCGATGGGTAGCAAGGGCGTCAACGGGATCGTCGTGGGGACGTTACAGTCGGGTGTGGGTGGCGCGTTGACGGCGACCTTCAACATCCCGGCCCAGCTGCAAAAGGCGTACCAGATTGCCATCCGGGCTGAGACGGCGCACGCCTATCCGTTCTTCGCCTATAACTGGTTCTACAACAACACGACCACCGGCGGTCCCGGCACGGGCGGCAACCCGCCGCCGACAGTGCCGCCGGGACCGATTTACACCGGCACGCCGACCTTCACTGTTTGCAGCGTGGCTCAGAACAGTTCGGTGACGATCAAGACGGCCAACTTCCCGCCGAATCAGACCTTCACTGTGACGATGGGCGCGTTCGGCACGCAGGGCATTGGCGGTGTCGTGGTCGGCACGATCAATTCGGGCACGGGCGGCGCGCTGACAGCGCAGTTCGGCATCCCGCCGGCGCTGGCCGGCTACTCGCGCATCGCCATCCGCGCGCAGACGGGTCAAGCGTACCCCTTCTTTGCTTACAACTGGTTCTTCAACACCACGGCCACCGTCTGCTAGATATAGCCTGACTTTAAGCTCATGAGGTCTTCCCCGCCGGCCGGTGGGGAAGACCTTTTTGTTTCCCTGTGCCGGCTTGTGGCCTGCGTTCCCCTTTCGTGATAGAAAGACAGCCTATCTCCGAGGGAATAACGTGTGCTGATCGATATCATCCGCTCCATGCGGCCGCGCCAATGGCCGAAAAATGCCTTTGTCTTCGTCGCCCTGTTGTTCGACCGCAAGCTGTTCAACCTGGCCAGCCTGCTGCCCGTCCTGGCTGCATTCGTCCTGCTCTGCCTCATGTCCGGCGCGGTCTACCTGATGAACGACCTGGCCGATATGGACAGCGACCGGCAGCACCCGACCAAGCGCAACCGGCCGCTGCCGTCCGGGCGGCTAAACCCGCGTGCGGCCGGGCTGGCGGCGATGTTGTTGGCCGCGTTCAGTCTGGCCGCGGGCTACGCGCTGAGTTGGAAGCTGGCGGTCATCCTGCTGATCTACCTGCTGTCGCAAGTCGCCTACACCTATTGGCTGAAGCACATTGTCCTGGTCGATGTGCTGACCATCGCCGCCGGGTTTGTGCTGCGCATCGCCGCCGGCGTGATCGTCATCGAAGTGCAGCGCTTCTCGCCGTGGCTCTACATCTTCGGCGGCTTCCTGGCGCTGTTCATGGCTCTGGGCAAGCGGCGTAACGAGTTAACTCTGCTGGGTGGGGCAGCGGCGAACCATCGCGCCATCCTCAATGACTACAACCTCGATCTCGTCGACCGGTTGCTCGGCATTGTCACCACCAGCGCCGTCGTCGCTTACAGCCTGTATACGTTCCTGGCGGAGGGTCTGCCGCAGAACCACGCTATGATGCTCAGTATCCCGTTTGTGCTCTACGGCATCTTCCGCTATCTGTACCTGATCCACATTCGCAACGAGGGTGGCGCGCCGGAGGAGATTTTGCTGCGCGACCGGCCGTTTCAACTCAACCTGCTGTTTTATGGACTGACGGTCATCCTGGCCCTCTACTGGTTATCATGACTGCCCAACCGCTGGCCGAAGCCACTGCCCCTGGCAAAGTTATTCTCTTTGGCGAGCATGCCGTCGTCTACGGCCGCCCCGCGCTGGCCGCGCCGGTGACCCATCTGCGGGCGCAGGCCGTCGTGTCGGCCGATGGCGGGCCGGACATGCGCCTCGTCGCCGTCGACCTGGGCCGGGCGACGACGCTGAACAATGCTCGGCCGGACAACCCGCTGGCAGCCACGGTGCGCCTGGTGGAACGCCACGCCGGCCGGCCGCTGCCGCGTGGCGTGACGCTGACCGTCACCAGTGCCATTCCCATTGCCAGCGGGCTGGGCAGCGGCGCGGCCATTGCTGTGGCCGTCATCCGTGCCCTGGGGCAGGTCGCCCGTCTGACCCTGACGCGCGAGGACATCTCGGCGCTGGCCTACGAGATCGAGCGGCTGCATCACGGTACGCCCAGCGGCATTGACAACACCGTTATCGCCTTCGAGCAGCCGGTCTACTTCGTGCGTGCCGCGCCGGTCAACCGCATCGAGCCGTTCCGCCCGACCCAATCACTGCGCCTGGTCATTGCCGATACGGGCGTGCGCAGCGCCACGAAGGATGTGGTCGGCGACGTGCGCCGCCGCTGGGCGGCCGACCGCAACCGCTACGAAGCGATCTTCGACGCCTGCGGTCGGCTGGCCGACGCCGGTCGCGCCGCATTGGAGGCGGGCGATCTGGCTGAAGTTGGTCGTCTGATGACGGCCAACCATGAGCAGCTCGTGGCCATGACCGTGTCGTCGGTGGCGCTGGACCGTTTGGTGGCGGCGGCCTTGGCCGCGGGCGCGCTGGGCGCGAAGCTGAGCGGGGCGGGGCGAGGCGGCAACCTCATTGCCCTCGTGACTGAGGATAGTGAGGAGCGGGTCTGCGCTGCCTTGCAGGCGGCAGGAGCGGCGCGCCTGTTCCGCAGCGCTGTCGGCTAAGGCACGTGCCGGCGGCCGATCGCCCACAAGAAAAAGCCGGCGCGGGAACGCCGGCGGGAAAGCGCATAGATTGCCGCCCCATCACGCGATGAGGTGGCCGAGACAAGGTGATTTCTGGACTCAGACCTTGACCATCGTCTTCATACAACGCGCACAGACATGGAGGCGCACGCGGCGGCCGTTCTCAAAGACGGTCGTCCGCTGGATATTGGGCCGGAACAGGCGCTTTGTCTTGCGCTGGGAGAAGCTCACATTTTGGCCGCTCATCGGCTTCTTGCCACATACTTCACATTTCGCCATAATTTCACCTTACCTGACGCCCACTGCGTGGCGTCCCTATCAAGGGCAACCACTTGGTTGCCCACAAGTTTCGCACTATAAAGAACGACCCTTAATTATAGTCAGGACATACGGGCCTTGCAAGCCCATTGACAGGGGTCAGGAGCGACACTCCTATGCCGGTTCAAGAAGATTCAAGAGGACGCATCGATATCTCCTCGGCCACCATTGCCACGATCACCAATCAGGTGGTGCATCAGTGTTATGGCGTGGTGGGTATGTCCAGCAAGAATCTTGTCAACGGGATCGCGCAGTTGTTGTCGCGTGACAACCGTCGCGGGGTCGAGGTGCGGGTCGAAGACGAGCAGATCATCATCGATGTCTATGTGATCGTGGAGTATGGTGTGCGGCTGCGAGTTGTGGCCGAGAGCATCCAGAACACGGTCAAGTTCCATGTTGAGAAGGCCCTGGGTCTGCCCGTCCATGCCGTCAACGTCTATGTGCAGGGGTTGCGCATGAGCGACCGGCAATAGTCTCGATGGTCTTGCGGAGGTAGAAAGCGTTGTCAACAGCTATGAACATATCCACCGCCCCGCCGGCTACCGCAGGCAAATGGCTCCACTGTACGGGGCCGCAACTGCGAAAGATGGCGCGCGCCGGGCTGGTGTGGTTGGAAGAAAACCGCGATCATGTGAACGCGCTCAACGTCTTCCCCGTGCCCGACGGGGACACGGGCACGAACATGCTCCTGACCATGCGCTCGGCCTATGCGCGCGTGGAGGACGGCGAGGAAAGCCACGTCGGCCGCGTGGCCGGCCAACTGGCCCAGGGGGCGCTCATGGGCGCGCGTGGCAATTCAGGCGTCATCCTCAGCCAGATCTGGCGCGGGCTGGCCGCCGAGCTGGGCGGTAAGGAGACCTTTAACACCGTCGATCTGGCTACGGCCTTCCAGAGTGCGGCCGACACCGCCTATAAGGGCGTCATGCGCCCGGTCGAGGGCACCATCCTGACCGTCATGCGCGAGGGCGCGGCCGAGGCCGCCGACGCTGCCCGCAAGAGCGAAGACCTGCGCTTCCTGCTGGAGCGCGTCCTGGAGCGTTGCCAACAGGCGTTGGAACGCACACCGGATCTGTTGCCCATCCTGCGCCAGGCCGGCGTGGTCGATTCCGGCGGCCAGGGTCTGGTCTACATCTTCGAGGGCATGTTGCTCTATGCTCAGGGCAAGCTGCAACTCAACGGCGTGTCGGCCGAGATGGCGCCGGCCGCGACCCCGGTCGCGCCGCTGCCGGCCCAGGCCCGCGCCGTGCCCGAAGGTGGTACGCTGGAGTTCCCCTATGACGTTCAGTTCATCCTGACAGGGCGGAACCTCAACGTCCTGGAAGTGCGCGCCCACATCGACGCCATGGGTGACTCGACTGTGGTCGTTGGCGACGACAAGACGATCAAGGTCCACGTCCATGTCAGCGATCCCGGCCGGCCGCTGAGCTACGGCATCAGCCTGGGCAATGTCTCCGATGTCGTCGTTGAAAACATGCAGGCGCAGATGGAGGACATCATCCGTGGCACGCCGCCGGTGGTTGCGCCCCAGGTTCAGCCCGGACAGGTGGCCGTGGTGACTGTGGCCGCCGGGGAGGGGCTGGCTGGTGTTTTCCACAGTCTGGGCGCGGCCAGCGTGGTCAATGGTGGCCAGAGCAATAATCCCAGCACCGAGGAGATCTATCGAGCCATCGACGCGCTGCCGACGGACAAGATCATCATCCTGCCCAACAACAAAAACATCTTCCTGGCGGCCGAGGCCGCACGCGACCTGAGTAGCAAACAGGTGGCCGTCGTGCCCAGCCGCTCCGTGCCCCAGGGTATCGCCGCGCTGATGGCGCTGAACCCCGACGGTGACGTGGCCAGCAACGTTGCGGCGATGACGCGCGCTCTGAGCCTGGTGAAGACGGGCGAGATCACGCGGGCGACGCGCTCCGTCCAGCTGGATGGCGTTGATGTGGCCGAGGGCGCGCTCATTGGCCTGGCCGATGGCAAACTCCGCTGTTCCGGTCCGGACGAGTTGGCTATACTAAGTGATCTGCTGGAGCATCTGGACACGGCCAATTGTGGCCTGGTGACGCTCTACTACGGGGCCGGCGTCACGCTGGCCCAGGCAGCCGGCGCCGCCGAACACATTCGCGCGCGCTATCCCGATGTGGAAGTCGAAGTCATCGAAGGCGGGCAGCCGCACTACGACTACATCCTCGGTGCGGAGTAGCCGGGCCGAGGCGCATTTTCGCCTGACCGCCTCTGTGTGACGGTGGGCGGGAGCACCAAACAAACATGGATCGTGCATTGCAGCGACTTGAGCGCGTGCTCGAGTTAGAGAAACAACAGGGCTATCAGAACAAGGCGGTCGTTGGCGGCATCCGGCAGTTCGCCGTGTTCTGGGTCACCCAGGCCAACGAAGAGGCCGCCGATGAGGCCGATCACGCGCTGGCCGAGCAGGTATCCGAGGTGTTGATGGAGTATGGCCGGCTGTCGGGTGCCGAGGCGCGCGCCCGAGCCATCGATTCGCTCCTGGCCAGCCTCGAGCGGCGGCGTTCCCGCCGGCCGCAAGCTCCGCCGCCGGCCCGTTCCGCGCCACCGCGCCGCCAGCCCGCGCCCCCGCCGCCAAGAACCGCCGAGGTCGCGGCCGGGCCAGCCACGGCCGCTGCGCCGAGCGCGCCGCCCGTGGACGAAGAACTGGACGAAGAGCTGGCGTCCGCGCCGGAGGCGGCCCTGGAGCCGGAGCGGCCGCCCGCTGCCTCCGACCCGCTGGGCCTGACCCAACCGGTGACGGCGCTCAAGGGTGTGGGCCAGAAGATTGCCGAGCGGCTGAACCGCATTGGCCCGCAGACTATTTGGGAGTTGCTCTATCTCTTTCCCCGTCGCTACGACGACTACACCCTGATGAAGCCCATCAGCAAGCTGAACTACGGCGAGCAGGTGACGGTCATCGGCACGATCTGGCAGACCCGCACCCGGAAGACGCGCATCAACCAATCCATCGTCGAGTGCATCGTCAACGACGGTACAGGCACGGTGCAGGCGACGTGGTTCAACCAACCCTGGCTGGCCGACCAGCTGCCGGCCGGCCTGCAAATCGTCCTCAGTGGCAAGGTGGATCTGTTTCTGGGGCGGCTGGTGTTCAATTCGCCGGAGTGGGAACCGCTGGAACTGGAGCCGCTGCGCACGCGGCGCATCGTGCCCATCTATCCCCTGACCGAAGGGCTGACGGCCAGCAAGATGCGTGAACTGATGCAGCGCACCGTCCGCGAGTGGGCCGAGCGCGTGCCCGACCCACTGCCCATCGAGACGCGCCGCCGGCTACATCTCTACTCCCTGGCTTATGCCCTACAGCAGATGCACTTTCCGGAGAGCCACGAGGCGCTGCGCCAGGCGCGACGACGGCTGGCCTTCGATGAGCTTTTCCTGTTGCAACTGGGTGTGCAGCGACAGCGCCGCGAATGGCTGCAATACACGGCGCTGCCCCTGGTCGCGCCGCCGGAGCGCTACGAGACCTTCCTGGCCGCGCTGCCTTTTAGTCTGACGGCGGCCCAGCAGCGAGTGGTGGACGAGATTCGCGCCGACATGACCCAGAGCCGGCCCATGAACCGCCTGCTGCAAGGCGATGTCGGCTCCGGCAAGACGATCGTGGCCGCCGCGGCAATGGTCGCGGCCGTTGACGCGGGCGCGCAATCAGCCCTGATGGCGCCGACCGAAATCCTGGCCGAGCAGCACTATCGCGGCCTGCGCCAATTGCTTGAGCCGCTGGGCATCCACGTGTCCCTGCTGACCGGCAGCACCCCGGCCGCCGAGCGCGCCGTCATCCTGTCCGGCCTGGCTGACGGCTCCATCCACATCGCCATCGGCACACACGCCCTTATCCAGCCGCCCGTGACCTTCCACCGGCTGGCGCTGGCCGTCATCGATGAGCAGCACCGCTTCGGCGTGGATCAGCGCGCCGCGCTGCGCCAGAAAGGGCCGCAGGTGGGTGAGGACGCCATTAGCCCGCACCTGTTGGTCATGTCGGCCACGCCCATCCCGCGCACGCTGGCCCTGTCGCTCTACGGCGACCTCGATCTGTCGGTGCTTGACGAGATGCCGCCCGGACGCCAGGAGATCAAGACCCGTTGGCTGCGTGCCTCAGAGCGCGAGCGGGCCTATAACTTCATCCGCCGCCAGACGGCCGAGGGTCGCCAGGCTTACATCATTTACCCTCTGGTCGAAGAATCGGACAGCATCGACGCGCGGGCCGCCGTGGAGGAGTTCGAGCGGTTGAGCCGCGAGGTCTTCCCCGACCGGCGTCTGGGTCTGGTGCACGGCCGGTTGCGCGCCAACGAGAAGGACGAAGCCATGCGCGCCTTCGCCGCAGGTGGGTCGGATGTGCTGGTGGCTACGTCGGTCATCGAGGTTGGCGTGGACGTGCCCAACAGTACGATCATCGTCATCGAGGGGGCCGATCGCTTTGGGCTGGCCCAACTGCACCAATTCCGCGGGCGTGTCGGCCGGGGCGAGCACCAATCCTACTGCATTCTCATCGCCGAGGACGTGAGCGCCGAGGCCGAGCAGCGCCTGGCCGCCCTGGAGGCGACCAACGATGGCTTTGTGCTGGCCGAGCGCGACCTGGAGCTGCGCGGGCCGGGCGAGTTCTTCGGCAGCCGGCAGAGTGGTTTGCCGGAGCTGCGGCTGGCCTCGTTGCTGCACGATGTCGAAGTGCTCGACATGGCCCAGCGCGAGGCGGCGGCGCTGTTTGCCGCTGACCCGCAACTGGAATGGCCGGAGCATGCTCTGTTACGCGACCGGCTAGAGGCATTCTGGCGACAGGCGGGCGATGTAAGCTAGCGTTGTGACAAAGGAGGGTGCAGATTGACCAAGCGAGCGGTATATCCAGGCACATTCGATCCCGTGCACGTCGGCCACATCGATCTGATGCTGCGTGCCGCGGATCTGTTCGACGAATTGTGTGTGGCCGTCTACGATCATCGGCGGCCGACCAAGTCGGTCCTGTTCTCCATCGATGAGCGTGTGGACATGATCCAGGAGGCGCTCCAGAATCCGGGCAACATCGTCGTCATGCCGTTCACCGGTCTGCTGGTGGACTTCGTTCGTCATATTGAGGCGCGCATCATCATTCGCGGCCTGCGCGTCTTTTCCGATTTCGAGTTCGAGTTCCGTTCCGCCCTGGCCAACCAACGGCTGGCGCCGAACATCGAGACAGTCAGCCTCATGACCCGCGAGGAGAACTCCTTTGTCAGTGGCAGCACTGTGCGCGAGATCGCCTCGCTGGGTGGCGATGTTTCCAGCATGGTGCCACCGGGCGTGGCCCGGCGACTCTACGCCCGTTTCCGCGACGAAGACCCGGTGCTCTTTTCCGGCTCTCTGCCTCTACGTGATTAGGTGAATTGCATGGATATTCAACATCTGGTCGACCGTCTTGAACAAGCTCTTAACGAGAGCACCCGTGTCCCGCTCAGCGCCTATTTGCTGGTCAACGAGGAGAAGGTCTATAGCCTACTTGACCAGATGCGTGTCGCCGTGCCGGAGGAGATTAAGCGCGCCAATCGCATCGAGGCCGAGAAGGAACGCATCCTGGCTCAGGCCAAGGAAGAGGCTGAGCGCATCCGCGAACTGGCGCGGCAGGAAGCGGGCGAACTGGTGAAACGTGACGCGGTTGTCAACGCTGCGCAGCACCGCGCCGAGAATATCATCGAGCGCGCCCGCCGCGATGCCGAGGCGCTGCACCAGGATGCCGATGTCTACATCGTCGATGTGTTGCAACGGCTGGAGCAAGACCTGATGCGCACGATGTCGGTTGTCCGCAATGGTCTGGAGAAGGTGCAGGCCGAACAGATGGCCCACGCAGCGCGCCACGACAGTGAGACCGAGGCCGCCTAGAGTGTGTATGCCAAGTAGCGCTGGTCACGCCCGCCCCGGGCTGAAGCCGCGGGACTAGTCGGCGGCGGCCCCTGAACGGGCCTTTAGAACGGGACGAGCGTTGCCTGAGCCGGCCTCGGCCGGCGTCGCTTGAGCCGGCCTCGGCCGGCGTCGGGGCGTAGCCCGGTTGCCTTTAGGCCCGGGCGGCCTGGCCGGACAGACCGCTTCACGAATTTGCATACACGGCCTGGTCGGCGTTAGAGGCGGGCGAAGCTATAGCCTACGCCGCGCTGTGAGAGGATGTAGCGCGGCTCTTCGGGGCGCGCCTCGATCTTGCGCCGCAGGCGGTGGACGTAGACGCGCAGCCGATCCTCGTAGACGGTCTCCATCGGCCACAGGCGGCGCAGGATGAAGTCCATTGACACCGTCTGCCCCGCGTGGCGCATCAAGATGTAGAGCAACTTCGTCTCTGTGGGCGTCAGCGCGACCTCATTGCCGTTGACGATCGCCCGCTGGTGGGGAAAGCTAACCACCAGGTGTTCATCGACCACGGTTTCGGCGCTGAGGGTATAGGCGAAATCGCCGATGCGCCGTAGTACGCGCCGCACCCGCGCCACCAACTCCCCAGGATTGAACGGCTTAGTGATGTAGTCTTCGGCATACTGGTCGATCGTCTGGATGATCGTGTCGTCCTCATCAACGGCCGTCAGCATGATGATGGGCAGGTCAGAGTAGTTGAGGACGGTCTCGCAGAAGTCGAAGCCATTCATGCCGTAGGGCATGTGGATGTCGACCAGGGCTAGATGAGGCAGTCCGTTACGCTGGATCATCTCCAACCCTTCTTCGCCGGAGGCGGCCGTCGAGACCTGGAAGCCCGACTTCTGCAGCGCGGCGGAGACCAGACGTACCATCGAGTAGTTGTCATCGAGAACGAGAACTCGAAAGGTATGGGCGTCAAATCCCGCGGTCATTCCGGCTAAATTGTCCTTGGCCAAGCCACAACCTTGAGTTAATGTGAATTGTGCCCGGCGCGGCTCCAGAGATACAGCATCGATATTCACAACCCTCCGCGGACGCACTTCACCACGGTTGCCCCAATTCCTTGCCGCTGATGACATTCTAGCAGCGCCGGGGACTTGGCTCAACCAATATTCACGCAACGTTCGCAATTGGTGGGCGACCGGGTCAATCGGTGTCGATGGCGGTGTAGCGGCCGACGCTATGCCGCCGGTAGCGCAAGGCGGCGTAGACCACCAGCGAGACAGCCAGCATCGCGAAGATGTTGACGAAGAAGGTGGCAATGCGCCACAGGGTTGTGGCCGGGTCGGGGAAACCCAGCACCAGCGAGAGACCAAACCAGACAGGGAAGCTGGCGAACTGGGCCGCGCCGGCAACGGCCACGAACTCGCGCCGCCCGGCCTCATCGGCCGTATCCAGCCCGGCGAGGATGCCGACGAGCAGCGAGATGGCGAAGTTGCTTGTTAAGGTGCCATATTCGTCAAACTGGATGGGGCCACCCATGACGGCCGCGGCAAGCGCCCCGGCGGCGATGGCGATGACGGTGCTGAGGCCCAGCACTGCGGCTCCCTGCCGGGCGAGCGCCCAGTCGCCGGCCCAGCTGCCGAAGCCGATGGCCAACACCTGCGACAGGAATGGCGTAATGAGGAAGGCGATGATTAGCGTGCCTATGTCGCCGGAGAGTAGCCCATAGGCCAGCAGCAAGGTCGAGACGCCAGCGCGGGCGATGTAGGCGGAGGTGATGTGGTTCTCTTGCCATAACTCTTGCAGCACGTAGACCGAAGCGACCTTCATCGGCCGCGAGACCTCGCGCGCCGGCTCATCGGTGACGATGGCCATCACTTCATCACAGATGATGGTGTACTGGGCGGGGTCATACGCGGGCGCGGCCATGACCGCTTCGACAAAGCACGTGGACAGAGGGGCGGAAGTGGAGACCGTAACTTCCTCCTGCTCGCTGAACTTACCGGCCTCATAGGCCCGGACGCGCGCGACTGTGACGCCCTTTATGCCGCACTCAATGGCCAGTTGCGCAATGGCTTCGCCTTTGCCCTGTGGCGTCGAAACTGTAACTTCTTGCATGGTGACAGCCCCATTGTTCTGTGTGCTATGGGCCTAGAATAAGAAAAGGCAATATCCCCCGACAATGTATCAAGGGTATAATTACAGCGCGTCCTGCTCGACCACCAGCGCATTTGGCCGCTGATCCGAGGCAGCCGCAGAGCCAGCAGCGATGTCGTCTCAAGACTTGGCCCACCCCCCAGTCACTTCGGCCCCAACGGGAACTTCGGCCGTTGCCCGACGAACCGACGCGCGCTTCTACCTGGCCGTCGTCGGTGGCGCGGCCTGGCTGGTGGGCATTGGGGTGGCCGCGGCCGTGGCTGTGGGGCCGGGCTTCTGGCTGCTGATGGGCGTGGCGGCCCTGGCGGGAGCGGTGGCCCTGTGGCAAGCCGGCCGCGCGGGGCTGGTGCTGGCCGCGGCGGCGGCGCTGGCGCTGGGAGGGGCGCGCCTGGCCTTCGCCCGACCGGCCATCGACGCCGGCGCTCTGGCGTACTATAACGGCCGCGTCGGGGTGGAAGTGCGCGGCGAGGTTGTCGCTGCGCCAGAACGGAGCGATACCAGCCTGCGGCTGCGCGTCGCCGCGCGGGAACTGGTCGTTGACGGCGCAACCCTGCCGGTGGAGGGCGTGGTCACTGTTCAGACCTATCGCTATCCGGCCGTGGATTATGGGGCGACGGTCAGCCTCCGCGGCGACCTGGCCTCGACCGACGACGTGGGCAGCGCCGGCTACGCTGCTTACCTGCAACGACAAGGCATCTACAGCGTCATGAGCTACCCGGACGTGACGGTGCTGGCGACGGGCGGTGGCGCGCCCCTCAGGCGTGTCCTGCTGGCCGTGCGCGAGCGCGGCCGGGCGACTCTGGCCGCCATTCTGCCCGAACCGCAGGCGTCGCTCCTGACCGGCATTCTCCTCGGCGACGACAGCGGCCTGCCGGAGACGACGACCGCGGCCTTCAAGACGACGGGCATGACCCACATCATCGCCATTTCCGGCTTCAACATCGCCCTCATCATTGCCCTGCTCGACCGCCTGACCGCGCCGCTGTTGCCCCGGCGGACGGCGGCGCTGGTCATCGTCGTCTTTCTGGTGTTCTACACGCTGCTGGTAGGCGCGGCCGCCTCGGTAGTGCGCGCGGCGCTCATGGGCATTACCTACCTGATCGGCCTGCGGCTGCTCGGCCGGCAGACGTGGGCCTTGGCCGGCCTTTTCGTCGCCGCTTTCCTGATGACCCTGCTCGACCCCAACACCTTGTGGGATGTCGGCTTCCAACTGAGTTTCGCCGCGACGCTGGGCCTGATGCTCTACGCCACGGCCTGGACGCGGCAACTGGACAGGGGCAGCGAGGCGCTCCTGTCGCCGACGATGGCGCGGCCAGTCCGGCAACTGCTGCGCGAGGGTGTGGTCGTCACGCTGGCGGCGCAGGTGCTGGTCATGCCGCTGCTGCTCTATCACTTTGGCCGGCTGTCCCTGGCCAGTCTGCCTGCCAACCTGCTGGTACTGCCCGCGCAGCCGGCGGTGATGTTCAGCGGCGGCGTGGCTCTGTTCGCCAGCCTGTTGCTGCCGGCTGCCGGCCGCAAGGTGGCCGTGCCGGCCTGGCTCTTCCTGACCTATACGCTGGCGGTGATCGACCGGCTGGCGGCGGTTCCCTGGGCATCCGTGCCGCTGAGCCTGTCGCCGCTGGGTCTGGTGGCGGCCTATGTCGCCATCGGTGCGCTGACACTGCTGGCCACGCGCGACGGGGCGACGGGCCGCACGATGGCCGAGCGGCTGCGTCCGCGCGCCGTGTCAGTGACGGCGCTGGCGGGCGTGGCCGTCGTGCTCGTGCTGGCCGGTGCCTGGTGGCTGGAGCGGCCGGACGGCCGTCTGCATGTGGCCTTCCTCGATGTGGGCCAGGGCGACGCCATCTTCATCCAGTCGCCCGGCGGGGCGCAGGTGCTCATCGACGGCGGGCGCTACCCCAGCGTCGTTCTGGAGCGGCTGGGCGAGCAGATGCCCTTCTGGGATCACTCCCTCGACCTGGTTGTCGCCACGCACCCCGACGACGACCACGTCGCCGGGTTACCGGAGGTCGTCGCTCGCTATGACGTGGCCCGGGTCATCACCAACGGCGCGACAGCCGACGACGCGCCCGCCTACGCGACTCTGCTGGCCGACGGCGCGGCCGTCCACGTCGCGGTGCCGGGCGAGACCATCGACCTGGGCGACGGCGCGCGCCTAGACATCCTCAGTGCTGGCGGCGGGGACGGCCGCAACGACGCCTCTGTCGTCGCCCGCCTGACCTATGGCGCGCTCTCCGTTCTCCTGACCGGCGACGCGGAGGCAGCGGCCGAGAGCGCGCTGCTGGCCGGTGGGCGGCCGCTGGGGTCGGTCGTGCTGAAGGCGGGCCACCACGGGGCGAACACATCCAGCAGCGCCGCCTTCCTGCGCGCCGTCGCCCCGCAAGTGATCGTCATCTCCGTCGGCACGGACAACACCTACGGCCACCCGGCCCCGGCGATGCTGGCGCGGGCGGCCGACATCGGCGCGACGGTCTTACGGACGGACCAATTGGGGACGATTGAGGTGATTAGTGATGGGAAGAGGATGTGGTGGGAGGTTGCGGGTGGTGGGCGTTGATGGGCAAGACCGGTAGGGGATAGTGACCCCCAAAACTAGACCGCCGGCTTAAGTGGATTCAGCTAGAATCCAGAGTATATTCTCCACGCTCAGAACGAACGCGCTAACTATGACCTTAACTTCGTAATGACACCGGCGGCGCCGGGTTAATCTTGCGGGTACATAGCTTCGATTTGAGGCGCGAATTTTTCGACCACGACCCTGCGCTTGATCTTCAGTGAGGGCGTTAGCTCGCCTGTTTCCTGGGCAAAGGGTGCCGGGAGCAGCGTGAAAGCCTTCACCTGTTCATATGGGGCCAGTTCCTGGGAGAGGTTGTTAAGGCGTTGCCGGAAGCAGGCCTGAATAGCGGGGTTATTCACCAGTTCGTCCCGCGTCCGATAGGCGATGCCTTGTTCGTCCGCATACTCTTCCAGCGCCTCAAAATTCGGCACGATCAGGACGCTGACGAACTTGCGCTGGTCGCCAATCGCGATCAATTGTTCGATGAAATGGTCCTTGGCGTAAACCGTCTCGACCTTCTGCGGGGCCACATTCTTGCCGCCGGAGGTGATGATCAGGTCTTTGATGCGGTCTGTGATCCGTAAAAAGCCGTCCTTGTCGAACTCGCCCACGTCTCCAGTGTGGAACCAGCCATCCCGGAACGCGACCGCAGTCGCCTCTGGCTTGCGGTAATATCCCTGCGTAAGGCTGGGGCTATTCACCAGAATCTCGCCGTTTTCAGCGATCTTCACCTGGCAGTCGGGAATCGGTTTGCCCACCGTGCCGAATTTATACGCGTTAGGGGTGTTGAACGTCACTATCGGCGAGGTTTCCGTCAGGCCGTAGCCCTCGCACACTAATAGACCGGCGGCAAAGAAAAATTCTTCGATGGCCTCGGCTAATGGCGCACCGCCGGCCGAAAAGAAGTTCTTGGGGCCGCCTACTACCGCCCGAACCTTGCTCAATACCAGCTTGTCGGCCAGCTTGTGCTGCCAGGCCAGCACCATCCCAGCCGAACCACCATCCTTCAGGACATATTGGTACCGCTTTCCCACGTCGATGGACCAGTAGAACAGCTTCTTCTTCAGGCCAGACCCCTGGCTGAGACCGTAGATGACGGCAGCGTAAATCTTCTCGTACAGTCGCGGCACGCTAACCATCACCGTCGGCCGTACCTCGCCCATCGCGACAATGACTTCCTTGGGATTGGCCAGATAGTAGTTCGTGGCCCCACGCTTGAATACGAAGAATGACCAGGAGCGTTCATAGACGTGGCTCAGGGGCAAAAAACAAAGCGAGCGGTCGTCGGGTGTTACATGAAACTCATCTTCCAATGCTTTGAACTGGTGGAAGATGTTGGCGTGGGTCAGCATGACACCCTTCGGCTCGCCGGTAGTGCCGGAGGTATAGATGATGGTCGCCAGATCATCAGCGCCGGCCGCCAGCCGCGCCTCAATCTCGCCGTTGGCTGCCGGATCCGCGCCTAACGCCCGGAGCTGGCTGAAATGCTGCGACCTTTCGCCATTGAGCTCGGTCTGATCATCTAGGGCGATGATGTGTTTAAGGCTGGTGGAACTGGCGATTATTGATTGGGCCTTATCGTAATTAGCCTGGCCGCCAGTGAAGATAATCGCCATGCCGGTCTCGTCGACGATGTAGGCTGCCTCGTTTCTAGTGTTGGTGGCATAGATAGGCACGCTGACACCGCCGACGGCCAGCACGGCGAAATCCACCAGTGCCCACTCGGGCCGATTCTCGGCGAAGATACCAACCCGGTCGCCGGGCTGTACGCCCAGGGTCAGCAAGGCGCGGGCGATCTGCCGGACGGTGTCGCCCATCTCCCGGTAAGTGTACGATACCCATTGCCCATCAATTTTGATGCGCATCGCAACTTTGTCCGCATGTGTCTGCGCGCTCTCGAAGAGAATACCAGCCAGATGCTGATTGTTCATGTGGTGCCCACCCTGAAAGAACTCCCTCCTATAATATGACATAATCCGGGGAAAATAGCGAACGGATGGCTAATCGCTCAGGGCAATCGCATAAAGCCCATTTTCTCTCCCCAAGCGGCAGAGACAGCGCTTTCTATCTCGGATAGGGATGTGTCCTGAAGTTTGTGGGCGACGGCCGTTCTCAGCGATCCACTAAACGTTCCTCCAGCCAGCAAAGCGCATCCCGTTGGATTGTAATCTAGGAGCAAACCCTAGCCCTGGCACCTGCCCCATCTCCACTCCCCTGTTCGCTGCATCCACTAACGCGCCGACGATCTATTTGCGGCCGCAGCCCGTTGGCCCCGTGGTGAGTAGGCCAGCATTCGATAGAGAACCAAGAAGATCGCCACGCCCCCGCTAACCAGATAGACGATCCGCATCACAGTCGTGTCGCTGTCACTGCCGGCCATTAATCCGTGTAGGAGCGCCATCCAGAATCCAAGATAGGATGTATAGTGAAGGGCGCGCCATGTCTTCTGTCCAATCCGCTTACGCACGTAGAAACTGGCGATGAGGGCGACTAACAAGTAGAAAGCCAGCACACCTATACCGGTCCAGAACGGTTTATAGGGACTGGTAAATGGGATGAGCAATTGCCAAGGGGTGAAGCCAATGTAGGCGTCACCAAGCAATACCAGCCCATGGAGCGTGGCGAAGACCACTCCCAAAATAGGCAAATACTCGTGCAAGGCAAAGGCGACCGGTACACTGACAACCCCCTTGATCACCTTGCTGCTCATCATGATACCCCAGCATGTTGCCAGCCAAAGGAGGATGTAGGCTACTACCCCACCGGCGCGCGCCAGATACCAGTAGGTTTGGCTATCAGCAGCCAATGGAAGCCCCATGAGCCTGGCCTGGTCGCTAACGATGATTCGTAGCGAGGGCGGTAGGATGCCGATTGCCACCTGGCTGAACTGGCTAAGCCAGCTCTGGTCGCCGGCCAGTTGAAAGTTGCGCCAGAGGGCAAACAACCCCGCCAGAATCAGAACACAGCTTCCCACGATCATCAAGCCCACGAGTTGCCTCGCTCCGCGGGTGTCGTCGTTGTTGCCGGTTAACATATCCAAATATCTCCTCAACTAGACTTGCCAGTCCATTAATGTTGTCAGGGGCATGGCGAGCAGGGAATCAACTGCCCGCAGATACATTATTATCTCCCCCGTTGGAAGGAGGGGGCGGTGCGGCCGCAACCTGAACTGGGGCCGGCGGCGGCGGGGCAACATACTCCGGCATGGTCGGCAGTGGGGCCAGGGTTGGCAATGGAGCCAGGCTGGGCATTGCCAGGTTATTGATCGACGTCGCCATCTCGCCGCCAGCTACACTCAGTGTGTCGCCCTGTGTTCCCACGCCGACCACAAGCGCCAGCGTGGGCAACGGTCGGACGTCCAGCCGGGGAATATCTACCAGCGGGGGTATGGTGGGCCATGGGGTCGCTCCGGCGACGATTGGCTCAGGGGAAGAGGTCACAACTGCCTGCGTCGCCGTGTTACTGCTCTCAACCCGACCGATGGCATTCCATCCGGCGACCGCTCCCAACACACTGAGCGTGGCGAGCGAAATCTTGTGCCCCTTCGTGATCTTATTGGTTTGTTTACGCTTGGTCATGATCGTTACTCCATTCGTTCTTCGGTTCACTCCCGATAATGTCCAGACACTTGCTAAATTGACCCATCCCCGAAGTCAAGAGGGTCTCGCCACCAGTGGAGAAGATCAGGCCTTCGACATCCGGTTGCGATTCTAAATAGGCCAATCCCTCTTCGACACCCAGGATGAGCGCCAGCTTGGCATGTATCTCGGCTGTAAACACCCGGCCGCCGACAACCGAGACGGAAATTGCGTCAGTGACGGCCGGATGCCCTGTCCGCGGATCGATCAAGTGGTGTTGCAAGTGGCCATCCTTAAACCAACGCCGCTTGGCGATGGTCGAGGTTGCCACAGCATGATGGGACAGTGACAGAGTCGCCAGATTCATCTTCGGGTTCAGGGGATTTGCGAGTCGAATCTCCCAGCCGTGCCGGCCGTCGGGAAAGCCATAGGCATAGAGATCGCCACCGGCATTTATCAGACAGGGACCATCCCCGCACACTTCGTCGAAAGCCCGATCGACTGTCCAGCCTTTACCCATTCCACCCAGGTCAAACAACATACCAATCGGTCTATTGATCATGCCGGTCGAGCGATCGAGCTGAACGTGACGATAATCAAGACCGCTCCTCAGATCGGGTATCGGCATGGCTTGATAGCCATCACCCAGCGGTTCTATTGCCGCCCGTAGGGGTCGTTGATCACTAATGGCAGCAAAGGTGCGGTCATAACCAGCCCTTTCCAGGTAAGGCAGGATCGTCGGGTCGTAGATGCCGCCGGATTTCTGGGCCGCCCACAAGGCCGCCTCCAGCGCGGCAAACAGGTCGGGACTGGCCATAAATGTCGATCCGTCATGATTATTCAGGCGCGATAGTTCACTCGTTGGCAGAAAGCGCGACAGCAGTTGCTCAAAGTAACGAAACAAGTCCTCAACATTTCCTACCAGCGATCGCTTCGCGGGCGTGTAGATCAAGGCGTGAATGCCGGTGCTCATCGCTCGAAAGTTGTGCTGTTGCCACTGCCACGACGGCGGGGAAACTGTTCTGGACGGCTTAATCATCGTGATGGTCGTCATCGTGATGGTCGTCGTCGTGATGGTCGTCATCGTGATGGTCGCTATGATCATCTTGATGAGGCGGTGGATTCGTCTGGCTATTGCCGTCGCTAACGACCTGAGCCGCATTCGCCTGCTGCGCAGCGATTTGATCATA
>WBZM01000376.1_pt1 | contig 65305 bp, 47 predicted proteins | sample 5204271 | NCBI WGS metagenome assembly WBZM01 (sample SAMN12344346, study PRJNA552823) | activated sludge metagenome | biome: Activated sludge suspended growth; feature: Nitrification reactor; material: Wastewater; isolation source: activated sludge from nitrification reactor of wastewater... | reverse complement strand
CGTGGCAGGAGCCAAACCCGTTGGAGCAGCCTTATGCACAGCCTTATCCTTTTACCCAAAAGGCCATCAACTGGCTGGCGGCGAGCGGGCTTTGCGGGGCGCTGTTTTTGAAGCCGGAGGCGGAGGGAATGCCTGTTGCTGAAAAATATAGTTTGGAACAAGTGGAAGGGGACACGTTGAAAAATCCTTTTACTTGGGAAAAAATGGGTTTGCCTTTTTACACTTCTGGCTATGGTACAGGTTCGCCTATGAGGATTAACGAACAAGAGGCAAAGGCTGTTATTGAAAGTGTTTTCAGAGAAGAGGGAATAAAATTGGAAAAATCGAAGCTGAAAACAGAAAATGGATATGTGGAGGTCACTGGTATGGACAAGGGCACTGGAATTGGATATGTGTGGCTTGATTATAATAATTTGGATATGGACATAAGCCTCCATTCCGAATTTGAATTAAAGGACTTTGAAGGTGAAAAGCTGATAACTTACAAGCCAATTTTGGAAAACAGGCTAAACGGCTTTAGAAGCATTAAAGGGATTTATTACTATTATCAAAACTGGAATTACAACACGAAAACGGCAACGCAACAGGCGTTTATGAAACAATTGAAAACAATGATGGACAACAACGAGCCTGACTGGAAAGAAGAATATAAATGGATGTTTTATGAAAATCAAATTCGGACGGCATTGGAGTATTCCGATAAAAAATACCTTACTCCAAAAGTATATCATTTCTTATCTCAAACCCTATCCACGAAGGTTGGGATAAAACGCCAAGAGATGATGGAATCTGCGGGTTTTCTTTCAAGCATCCCGTTTTATATGAACGACAAGGCGGTGCAAAATGCATTGGCAAAAGCTGCAAAGACTAAAACGCCGAAGTTGAACATGAGCAGGGTTATCACGATATGGTTCGGCATGGTCTCGTTCAAATCAAGTCCACAGTTTCAAGAAAGGGCTGCCATCTTAAAAAAAGCATTGATAAAGAGCGAAAAGGCATGGAAAAATGCTGCCTTATTGGCTATGCAATGGCGTGATGAGCTTACAGTTGACAATGATGAAATAAAAAACTTGTTGCAAGTAAAGGATGGGGTTCATATTGCGCCTATCAGCTTTTACGATGCAGTTTTGACGTATCAGACAACTGAGGAAAGATTAAAAAAAGCAGAAAATTCATTTAGGGAACAAATGATGAAGGTGTATGCCCATTGCGATAGTTTGGCCAGCGATACGCTTCTTCAAAAGCAGGAACCTTCATATTGGGAGCGCTGTCAAAAAATCACCCACACCGAAAGGGCTGAAATGGAAGCCGCTGTCAAATCTATTAGGATAATGAATGGTATTTCAAAAGAACAAGCCCTGAAGAACCTCGAAAAACAAGTCCTCGACTACATCCGCTGGGCCAAGCAGCAACGTGGTTATTGAGCCGCCAACGTCGGCGAGGTTCGGAACCTCCCGACGTTTAATTCCTAATTTTATGAAAAACAAAACCCAACTCTCCGTACGCCCCGTGCGCAAATCAAAAAAGCCCGGCTACCCCTCGTGGCAGGAGCCGAACCCGTTGGAGCAGCCTTATGCACAGCCTTATGCACAGCCTTATCCTTTTACCCAAAAGGCCATCAACTGGCTGGCGGCGAGCGGGCTTTGCGGGGCGCTGTTTTTGATGCCGGAGGCGGAGGGCGGCGTTGCGAAGAAACCCGATAAAATGGAGCGTATGGATAAGGATACGTTGGGGAATCCGTTTCCGTTTGAGAAAATGGGGGTTCCTTTCCGAACCTCTCCTTTCGGGACTGGGCAACCATCAAGGATTAGCAGTGAAGAAGCTCGTGCGGTTATTGACAGCGTGTTCAGGGCAGAAGGATTCCGTATGGAAAGAAAGGTGGTAAAGGCTGCCGACGGCCTCATAGAACTGAACGGCTATGATGCTGAAAAACATATTGGATATGTCTATGTAGATTTTAACCGCATGGAACATGATATGGCTTTGTTTTGGCAAAATTTAAAAATAGAAGAAGATGGCAGCTTTACCCGGTTGGAAATGATACGGTTCGCTGACAGACAAATTAGGGATTATGATTACAGCATTAAAAAAATATATGCGGCACGCTCTCAATGGTCAGGAAAAGACGCCTCGCTTCAGCGGTTTTTGGATAAATTAAAACAACTTATAGATAATGGCGAACCTGACTGGGATGATAGTTATAGGTTTTTATATTACGAGTATATTCTGGAAGAAAGAATAGAAAGGATTTATAAATACCCAAAAAAAGAACGCCCCATTATTTTGAAATATATGGAAGATATTTTGGCTTTAAATCAAGGGGCGCAACGCAAAAAAGAAATGGATATAGCTATGGATGTATTGGATGCATACACTACTGAACAGGACTGGCTTGCCAAGTCTTTGATTGCGGCAGCAAAAAGCAAGAAGGCAAAAGTAAAATTGCAACGGTTGAATAAATTGCAGGAGGCATATCGCTTATTTGAGCATTTTGCGCCTGATAAATCGAAGGCCGCCAAGCAGTTTATTATTGAAGGAAAGGACGATTGGAAGCCCGCTGCCAAGCAAGTGAGCAAATGGCTCGATGCCATGAAAATCAATATTAATGAAGCCAAGGCTTTGGAGAACGATGCCTACGAAAACGATAGGTATATTGCCCTCATAAGTAGCCATGATTACAGGCTAACCTACACTACCCAAAGAAAATGGGTTGATGATATGAGGGGAAGTGGTCGTTTCTTCTATAAAAGAGACCACCCAGATGAAGATAGCCTGACCGTTGAGCGCAACATGGATTTATTGTACGGCAAACCTGATTATTCCGGCACAAAAGAAACAAAACTTGAATTGTTCAAAAAGGAAGTGCTTAACTACATCCGCTGGGCCAAGCAGCAACGTGGCTATTGATATTTTTCGCTTCTGCCATTAGGGTTTCCCCCGCCTTCGTCGTTCCCATTGCGAAAACGCATTTCGGAACCAAGATTTTCTATTAAATCCACCACTGCATGAAACGAATTTTACTTTTGCTCCTGCTGGCGAGCACGATTGCCGGCCACGCCAACGCACAGTTGAACGGCCTTGGCCTTTCCCGCTTTGGTTTTGCGCTTGGCGGCGACATTGACATGCCCATCGGGCTGGATGGCGACTACCTGCTGGCCACCGCTGAGCGTGCAACCTTTTCCATGAGCGACGCACCCTTCGAGTCGGGCGAACTGACCATGATGGACTGCGACAACGGCACAGCAAGGCTCAACTTTGCCTTTGCAAACCCGGCAACTCCGCATTTGGAGTGGCAGGTCTCGCTGCTCGGCATTACGGGCCGCATTGACATGGTGCGCTATGAAAAAGGCGAGGAAGGCTCGCCCGGCTTCCAGTGGATGGAGGTTAATGCGACCAACAAGGAGACCGCCGTAGAGGTCGTCCACCTCCGCCACAAGCGGACGGAGAAGCCCATCGGGTTCCATTGGGGCGTGGGCACCAACCTCGGCGTTTCGCACAGCGGCAAGGTGCAAGTGAAAGGGGTGTATGTTGACGAAAATGCCTCGGACGACCCGACAGCGGCCCAGGCTTTCGAGCACAACTACAAGCAGCGGGAAAGCCTAAACCAACGGCTGTTCCTGCAAGGCGGTGTCAGTGTCCGTTTCCTGAAAAAAATGGAATTCGGGCTGGAGCTTCGCAAGGGCTTGGGCTATCGGGCCTCGTTCGGCGGGCCGTTCCACGCCACCTTCCTGAAGCGGTCGCTCGGCTTGTCGTTGCGGTGTAAGTTGGTTTGACTACATTAGCGCCGGAAAATTGGAAATGGTTGGCAATTCACCTGATTTCCTTTCGTTGTGAAAATAAATCGCCTCAAGGTAGGACGGTGTTTAGGGGGATTATCCTTATTGCTTGTCTCGTTAATGATGGTTCGCCGATTATCAACCTTTTTTACAGAAAACAACCAATTGGGGCAGCACGATTGCAGTAGCATGCCGCAGTTAAACAGGTCTTATGGCACGACTACACCGTGCCATAAGACCTGTTATTCTTTTAAAACCTGATGCGTTTTCAGTTCAACATCATCTACCTTGTTTTCCTGCTGGGCGTAGCCTTTTTCATACCCATCACCCGCAAGCTGGTCAGCCGGCCAGAGGAATTCTATGGCATTGCCGAAAACCAGATTCGCAGTATCAACCTTCAGTACCCGGTCGAAATCAAGGAAATCAGCGTGAAACTCGGCGAGAAGGTGGACTCTGGCCAATTACTCGCCCGGCTCTACCGCACCGACCTGCCTATCAAACTGAACGACATCAACTACGAAATCAGGGAGTTGCAGGTGAAAAGAATGCTCGACACCGAGCACCTACAAGCGGAATTGCGGCGCCTAGAAGCCCAGCGCTCAGCCATAAAGGTGGAATACGAGCAGGAAATCGCACAGGCTGAAGCTGATTATGCTGCCCAAGAAAAAGTGCTGGCCTCCATCAAGTCCATAGATTTGAACGCCAACAAAACAAAGGCTGCCAACAACCCACATAGTGTTCGCATCGAGGCATTGAAATTGGAAATGACTGCTGAAACCAAACAGTTGGATACCGAAATGGCCGACCTGCGCAACCGTATGAAAACCGCACAAGCCCCTGACGACCTCCGCATCAAAAAGCTGGAAGGCGAACTGGAACTGGTGCGCCGACAGGAGGCCGACCTCGAAATCTACGCCCCACAAGCTGGCATCGTCGGGCAGTTGGACTTTTTGGCGGGTGAAAAAATCGAGTCCTACACCGTCATCATGCGCATCTACGGCACCCACCCCGACGTAGTGACGACCTACATCGGCGATGGCCGTCTGGCGGAAATCAAAATCGGCGAGGTACTGACCGTAAGCTCCATCAACCAACCGGACTATACCGTGCAGGGCAAAGTCATCGGCCTCGGCACACGGGTGCGGGAACTGCCGGAGCGCCTCCGCCGCATCCCCGAACTGAAGGCGTGGGGCCGGGAGGTGCAACTGCAAATCCCGCTCGACAACTCGTTTCTGCAAGGGGAGAAAGTGAAGGTGACAATGCAACGGACGGGGGCGTTTTTGGGATTAAGTAATTGACAATCAATTTTTACGGATGTATGATTTCAGATGCATGATTTATGATGTATGATTTGGGTGGCCGTGCTAAATCATACGTTATTAATCATACATCTGAAATCATGCATCAGCATAAAGTGCGGGCCGCCTAATAATGCGAGCATTTATTTTCACCATTTCAGCGCTATTCAGCTGTTTTTCTATCCAAGCTCAACTGACGCCAAACTCCCTCCTCGCCTCGGCCTGGGACGACCCCGCCGTGCAGTTGCAGCGGGAGCAGCAGGCCTACCTCGATGGGCACGATTTCAAGCTGCCGTTGTTGAAGGAGCTACAACTCCGCACCAGCACCCGTGACTGGGAACCCGACCAGCAGGAGTACGCCATCCGGTTGCAGGGCAACACGCCGGGCATGAAGCGAACGCAAGCCTCCATCTACGCCAACCTAAAGGCCATGAGCGAAGCCGAGCGGCTGGAACTGGTGCAGGAAGCCCTAATAGGCCGCTACGAACTGGTGGTGGACGCCTATTTTGCGAAGCGAAACAAACAGCTTTTGTTGCGGCAGCAACGGGTTTTCAAGGATAAAAAAGCGGTGTTTGCGGAGCAATTAGCGCTCGGCGTTGAGCAAGATTTGGACGATTTTTTCCGGGCCGAGGAAGATCTATTGGATGTGGCGAAAAAGCTCCACGGCATTGGTACGGAGCTAAGCCAGCAGCGCAGTTTGGCTAAAATTTTCACGGGCAAGGCCGACACGGTGGCGGTGGATTCGCTCATTGACCCAACGAAGTTGGTGATGTTCCTACAGGGCAGCTTAGAGCAACTTCCGCCTTCGGTGAAACGGGAGCAACTACAAGCCGAACTGACAAATCTCGAGCTGGAAATGGAGCGTAAAGAAAGTCACAACCTCCTCGATTTTGTGCAGTTCGGCTATACCGGTAATGCGAATGACCCATTGAACAATCGCTTCCGAGTGGGGGCGGGCGTTACGCTGCCTTGGCCAAATGGTTCCAAGTTGCAGATACAGGAACGGGAACTGGAGGCTATGAAGGCAAGGGCCGAGGCCACGCTGGAACAGCAGGCCGCTGAGGAAGCTTTGCTGCGCAAAGGGGCCGAGTTCTCCAAGCTGTTCGAACAGCATATTTTCCTAAAACAGCAAATCGAAGATTTTGCGGAGCAATACGACCCGCAGCGCCTGCACGCCAGCGGCCTCGCCAACCCCGAAACCCTCCTACGGGTGAAGGAAAGCCTGCTGCGGATGGAGGCCGATGCTTTGGCGGTGGAGAAGGACATGTACCAAGCCTTTATCGCCATGTTGGCCGAAACGGGAGCATTTTCGCAGGAACCCGCCGTGAACTGGCTATCGCCCAACCTGGAATTGATTGCCCGCTGACACTTCCAGTATCTTTTTGCTTACCTTGTCCGCTTTGAACGAGATTTGCCTGTCTGTTTGCAAGAAAGACATAAATCCTACTGGCAATAGGGGGATTTCGCTTTCAAATTGTCTTAATTTCGTCTCTTAGCGACTTAAATTCAAGCAACAAAACTTAATTTTTTTATGACCAAATCAATGTACACCATTGGCTTCGTGGCTCTGTTTACTTTTTTTGCTGCTGTACTCCCAGCGCAGGTCGTGCTGAACGAGTACTCGGCAGCCAACCTTAACACCACCCCCGACAACTATGGCAAGCATGAAGATTGGCTGGAGCTTTACAATACCGACTCGGTGAATGCGGTGGACCTCTCCGGTTGGTACCTCAGCGACAACCCTGACAATGCCGACAAATGGGAGATTCCGGCAGGTGTGAGCATCTCGCCAAGGGGGTTCCTACTCGTTTGGCTCAGTGGTCGTGACGAGGGAAGCGGTGGCCACCTGCACGCCAACTTCAAAATAACCCAAACCAAGGGCGTACCGGAAGAACTCGTGCTGAGCAATCCTGCTGGTATCTTGGTGGACAATAAGAAAGTGCGCAAGACACAGGTCGGACAGTGTGCTGGCCGGAAGCAGGATGGCGGCGACGACTGGGGCTTGGCCAATGTGCCAACGCCTGGCGGTTCGAACAGCAATAGCTATTTCTACGAAGATTTTGTGGCCGAACCTGACTTCAGCCAGCCAGCGGGCTTCTACCAAGGTTCGCTAATCGTGGAAATCACCTGTGAAGACAGTATGGCCACTATCCGGTACACGACCAATGGCGACCTACCGACCCCCAACTCCTCCATTTACAACGGCCCTATCACCATCAACCAAACGACCGTGCTGAAGGCCATTGCCTTCCCGAACAATTTTGAAGAGCTTCCGAGCTTCCTGGAGTTTGGAACTTATTTCATCAATGTTGACCACACGCTGCCTGTCGTTTCGGCTTCGGGCACGGAACTGCTCCAGTTGGCGAATGGCGACCAAGGACTGCGCCCGCTGGGGTCTTTCGAGCTTTTCAATTTGGAAAAAGAAAGGGTATCGAAAGTGACGGGCGAACTAAACAGCCACGGCCAGGACTCTTGGGTCAACGCCCAGCGCAGTATTGATTGGGTGAGCCGTGACGAAATGGGCGAAGACAATGCCATCGAAGAGGCGCTCTTCCCCGGCCTGACCGATAGGGACGAGTTCCAGCGGGTCATCCTGCGGGCCTCCGGTGACGACAACTACCCCGGCGGCAGCGGCTACACGGAGAACGGCCAGCCTGTGAGCGCACACGTTAGGGACGCTTATATACACAACCTCGCCGCCCGTGGCGACATGAGCGTGGACGTGCGCTACAGCTCCAAAATCATCGTTTATTTCAATGGCGAGTACTGGGGCGTTTATGATTTCCGCTCCTTGCCCGACGACCATGACCACACTGCCGACGAGTACGACCAAGACAAATACGACCTCGAATACCTGCTCACCTGGGGCGATAGCTGGGCACAATATGATGCCAATGGCGAGGCCTTCCAGAACTGGGAGAACCTTTACAATTTCGTAGAGAACAACAACATGGGCGATCCCAACAATTACGCTTATGTGGAAAGCCAATTGGACGTGAAGAGCCTTTGCGATTATTTCATCGCCAATTCCGTCACCGTAGCCAGCGACTGGCTGAACTGGAATACGGGCTGGTGGCGGGGCCTCAACCCCGAAGGCACCCACCAGAAATGGGGCTATATCCTCTGGGATTTGGATGCCACTTTCGCTTATTATATCAATTACACGGGCATACCTGATACCAGCGCCACCGCCCTTCCGTGCAACCCAGAGGTGATAGACCTTTCGAGCTGGTGGGACCCACAGCCCCAGCGTCACCTCAACATTCTGAACAAGCTGAAGAACGAAAGTCCTACCTTCCGGCAGTTCTACGTGACCCGCCAGGCCGACCTCTTCAAGACGGTATTCAATTGCGATAATATGCTGGGTTACCTCGATTCCATCATTGCCATCATCGAGCCGGAGATGCCAGCCCATATCGCCCGCTGGGGCGGTACGGAGCAGCAATGGCGGGATAACGTAGAACGGCTGCGCTATTTTGTGGAACGCCGTTGCGCACACCTCAATGCAGGCACCGGGCTTAACGATTGCTATGAGACTTCCGGCCCCTACGATGTGGTGCTGATGACCGACCCTCCAGGTGCTGGCGTCATCCACGCCAACTCCCTGACTTACAATAACTTACCCGCCAACACCCCCTTCTTCGGCGGCATCGAAACGCTGCTGAACGTGGTGCCCGCTGGCCCTAGCTATAACTTCAGTTTCTGGAAAACGAACCACCACAATTTTGCGGACAGCAGCTTGGCGCAGAATGCCATTTCGCTTACGCAAGCCGATACCATCACGGCAGTTTTCAATTTCATGCCTTCCGGCAATGAAGAGGTAGTTGCCAGCCAGTTCGATGCCAAGGTGTTGCCCTCGGTGTTCAACCAGCATTTCACGGTGGACTATCACCTGGACGAAGCAGCAGTCGTCTCCATGCGCCTGTTGGACGTGACCGGACGGGAGGTTGCGCCATTGTTCACCAACCTCCGCATGAATGCGGGCGACCACCTCTTTGGTTTCGACAGCGCAGGCAAGGGTATTGCCCCCGGCATTTACTTCCTGAATATCAATGTGGATGGGGCACAACGGACACTGAAAGTGATTAAACAGTGACAAGAGGCGGGTTCCACTGCCCGTAGCTGTTTTTAACTTGTGAGGGCGAATTGGGATTTTGCAAGTACCTACTTAGCGTGGCAGGGGGCTTGGGGGCGGAACGCTCCCAAAATCGCCTTACTCCCTGGCAGCGGCGGCGGAGCCGCCGCTGCCAGGGAGTAATTTTGGGTTGTTTTTGAAAAATTGCAAAGCAATTTTTCAAAAACAACCCATGCGCTAAATAGGTACTTTGCAAAGCAAAATTTCCGATTTGCCCTGAAAAGTCCTGCCCCCCAACGAAATGCAATTTATAAGTCAATTTTTGATTCCAGGTTAGACCAAACTGGCATTTTAATATCCCTCCTACTATATTTAGGCCATCGAATTTCCTGTATGCAAATAGGCGTTCCAAGTTGGATTCACTTAGCATAACGCCTTTTTGTCATGAAAAAAATACATTGCCTCTCCCTGGCACTCTCCTTGTTTTTGGCCAGCCAGCTTGCTGCGCAACCTTCTTTTCTCAAGATTTTCAACCATCCAAGTGCAGCCACCTCATTGGCCGAATTGCCGAACGGCAATATCATGGTAGGCGAAATGGGCATACGGGAGAACATTTCTTCCAATCTTTTGTGCCTTTCCCCCAGTGGCTCTCCGATATGGAGTGTCGAGTACAGCGCTTTTTACAAAACTTACTTGGTGGACATGGTAGCCGACGGGCAGGGCAACACCATTGCCATGATATTGGTCAGGGAGGACATCAGCACGTTCGACTTGCCACTTACTATTGTGTTGGTGAAATTCAACCAGGCTGGCCAGAAGGTCTGGGACGTGGCCCTTGGCTGGACTTCCGACCAAATCTTATACTATGACATGGCAAGTACCCCAGACGGAGGTTTCCTCGTAGCTTACACCCGTTATATTTCTAACGGTGATACTGGAACGGCATGCGTTAAACTGGGGCCTGACAACAAGGTGGAGTGGGCGAAAGTCTTCAGCACTGGTGGCTTACAAACATACTATTCATTGAAAGTGCTCCCCGATGGCAATTTCTTGCTGGGCATGAGTGCGGAGCAATCCGGTGGAAGTTCAGTTTCCATGCTTAATCCTTCTGGACAGGTGATTTGGACAAAAACCTACCAGAACGCTCGCATAGCTGGGCTTGATTATTTCGCCAACGGCGACCTGCTATTGTCGGGCCTATGGGGCGCAACCCAGATTTCGTTCGTGGCAAGGGCGGATGCCCAAGGCAATTTGCGCTGGGCCAAGACCATGAGCCTGTCAGATTTCGGCGACCGTGGGGCAATAGTTACGCCAGCGGGCAACATCATCGCCAACAATTACGCCATCAACAGCCTTAGCCGAATCATCATCCAGTTCACTGGCGATGGTGAATTGGACTGGATACGGAACATTGCCTCCAACTTCTCGGCAAGGGGCGAATCCATTTGTTTGTCGGATGGGAGTTTCGCTATTGTCGGCAGTAAGCATGTGGGCTTCGATTATTTCACCATCCTGGCCAAGACGAACAGCGAAGGCCAGGTGGCGGGTTGTGAGACGGGGCTGCGCTGTGTGCAGACAACGGAGATTGACTTAATGCTTGGCCCAGCGGTTGAGGTCAATTCGACCCCTTTTCAAGTGGACACCACCATGGAGGGTGTGGTCACACCAATTTTCGTTTCCAGCGAGGACTATTGTGAGCCTTACCAACTGCCCAAGCCCGATTTTGTCATTCCTGACACGGTTTGCCTCAGCGATTGCATCAATATCACTGGCCTCGAACAAACCTATGCCGAGACTTGGCGCTGGAAACTCGATGGTTTCTGGCCAAGCACTTCCAACGAACAAGACCCCAGCCCAGTCTGTGCAAGGCAGGTTGGTAATTTTACCTTTACCCAGGTCATCTCCTTCCGGGACTGCCTCGATACTTTTTCTGCCAATATCAACGTGCAACCTGTACCGCAGCCCCAAATAGGCATGGATACGGTACTTTGCGAAGCGGAAAGCCTCAACCTGAACGCCACCTCCCCGAACACCGACCATTATGTTTGGAACGACCAAGTGGAAGGCCCCGTCAGAATCATTACCGAATCAGGCAAATATTCAGTTACTGCCTCCAACGAATATTGCAGCGCATCGGACGAGATTGAAGTGGTGATATTCAAGACGGAATTCCCCGATGCTGAATTAGACCTCGGCCCTGACCAAACCTTGTGCGACCTGCTGACGCATTCGCTGGATGGCAGGATAGCGGGCATCAATGAGTACACCTGGAACGACGGGTTGAAGGGTAGCGCAAGGGAAGTGAACAAAAGCGGCTATTATGAGCTGACTGCAAGTGCCTTCGGCTGTGAATTGGTGGATGGCGTTGAAATCATTTTTGAGGAATGCGACGGCAAACTCTATATCCCAAATGCCTTTAGTCCAAATTTTGATGGCATCAACGATAAATTCGAGGTGCTGGGAGTGGACTTCCAACCCGTTCAACTATTGGTCTTCGACCGCTGGGGCGACCTTGTCTTCAAATCGCAGCCTGGCAATTTTGCTTGGGACGGCCAGGTGCGGGGTGTACCCGGCCTATTGGGCGTTTATACCTATATGTTCAGTTACATAGATAAATTGGATGGGCCGGTAAAGGTGACGGGAGGCGATGTGCAGCTAATTAGGTGAAGAGGCGTGGGGATTTTGCCTTTCCCGAAGGCAAAATCATGTCGGGAACATGCAGCAGTGCAACATCACACGTTCAGGTAGTGTATCAGCGCATCGTAGCGTTCCTGGAGCGATTCGAGGTATTCCTCTTCGTTGAAAGAAGCCTTGATGACGTAGCCAAAGCGTTCAAAGGCAGCAAGTATGTTGCGGATGTCTTGGCGGTTAATTTTCAGCGTAACCTCCACCAAAGTAGAATTCGGGTGCGACGTGACAAAGGTGCTCAGAATCGTGGCACCTTCCGCTTCCACGAGCCTTGCTATTTCTGCCAAAGAGTAGCTGCGCTGTTGGAACTCCAGTACCACGATGCTCCCAGAATCACTAAATGCAGCCGTTTTGGCAAAATAGTTCAGCACGTCTTCCAAGGATACCATGCCGATATAGTCCCCTTTGTCGTCCACAACCGGTGTGACGGTCAACTGTCGGTCGGCCAAAAGGCGCATCACCTCGTACAAGTGGTCATCGTGCTGGACGAAGGCGTTAAGCAGGGAAAGCTGGTAAGACCCGATAGGCTCGTTGGTATTGTGGATGAGTATGTCGTCTTCGCTGATGACACCCAGGAGCTGGTGTTCATTGACGATGGGCAAATGGCGCACGTTGAAGGTCTCCATCGAAGCGAGGGCCATCTTGCCTGTATCCGAAGTTCTAAGTGGAAGAACTGCGGAAGAAATAAGGTTTTCAGCGACCATTGAGTTTGTGTTTGGTGTCCTATCATAGGACGTTTCATAGTTCCTTTAATACATAGTCGGTTTGTTAAACTTTTCTTGTATTTTCAGGTAGTGCAAAATTGCGGCCAATAAAAGGTCATTGGTCATTAGGTCATTGGGGTTTTGAAAAAAATGACGATAATGACCAATGACCCCAATGACCTAATGTACAATGACTATCACCCTCCCATCAGCCTTTGCCGTTGGTCGTCGTATTCCTGCTGAGTGAGCAGGCCGTGTTCCCGCATCTCGGACAGCTTTTTCAGCCTGTCAAGCAGTTCAGGTTGAGATGCGAGCAAGTTATCTTCATCGGTTTTGGAAACGGGAACGGGCGAAAGGCGGAACCCGTTCGCCTCAAACGATTCAAATTCTTTTTGAATGCGCAAGAAAGCAAGTGCATGGTGCTCTTTTATCCGCTGGAAGTCCCGGAAGCCAAGAGCAACTGCCCTGTCGAGGTGTCGGAAGGATTTTTCTTTGTCCTCGATCAAGGCATAGGCACAGGCAAGGTTGAAATGCGTGGCAATGTCCTGCGGCGCAATTTCAAGGGATTTTTTGAAATCTTCAATAGCCCCGTAATAATCGTAGTCCTTGAATTTTTCAAGGCCAGCGGACTTATGTGGGTTGGGGCGCTCAATAGGAGGCTTGCGTTGGGGTGGGGTAGGCGGCGGCGGGGCCTGTTGGCGGTAATCCCTCCTATCGAAGTCTGTGCGGCGCTGCCGCTCATAATCAGGTTGCTGTGGGCGCTGTTGCCATGCCTGCTTGTTGTACTTCGCATTGAAAACATCGGGGTCCATTGAAAACAGGACGATGGCATCAATGAAGGCAATCAGCCAGACGAGGGGGAACCAAAAAAAGACGGCGTACAAAATGCCCAAACCCACCTGTCCCAAATAGAAACGGTGTATGCCCACCCAACCGAGGAACAGGGCCAAAATTCCTGCTACGTTTTTATCTTTCATTCAGTGGTCTTCAAGTATAAAATGCGAAATGAACGCAAAGCTACGTTATTGGTTCGCCGGTCGCTAATGACTTTCGATACTCGCTGCTTTTTAACAGACCAACGCACCGCTTGGTAAGTCTGCACCCAATACCCAATACCCAATACCCAATATCAAAACACCTTGCACGTCAGCACGGTGAAATCATCTTGGAAGCTGGCCTGCCCCTTGAACAGGTCGAGGGCATTCATCACCTTTTGGTTGAAATCTGTGGCGCTGAGGTGGTAGTTTTCAAGGACAAATTTCTGCCCAAAATTCTCATCCACATATTCACCGGCCTCATTTTGCAGTTCCGTCAAGCCATCGGTGAAGAGCAGGATGAGTGCCTCGTTGGTCAGTTGCTCGGTGCCCTGCTCGATGAAGGGGAGGTCGTCGAAGGCGCCAAGCACCGTTGTGCCCTTGTCGAGGTACTTCAACTGTTCGTTCATGGCAAGGATGGGCGGGTTGTGCCCAGCGTTCACGTAGGTCAGTTGGCGGGTGTTGAGGTCGCATTGTGCCACGAAAAAAGTCAGGAACCGCTCTCCTTTGGTGATGCGCAGCACCGAGCGGTTCAGCTCCTCGACAAACGGAATCAGGCTGTCATATCGCCCTAAGAGGTTGTGGAAGCTCGCTTGGAAATTGGACATGAGCAGTGCTGCCGCAACACCCTTGCCAGCAATATCGGCGATGCAGAAGGTTATTTTGCCACCGCCATGCTCCACGAAGTCGAAATAGTCGCCGCCAACATTGAGGTGCGGGCGGTAAATGGCCGAAAGCTCGTACTCCTTGCGGGTTGGCAGGTTCTTGGGTATGAGCAACTGTTGCATCTCGCTGGCCAGCTCCATTTCCTTGCGCAGCCGTTCTTCCTCAATCTGTTTCTTGAACAACCGCTTGTTTTCGATGGCAACGGTGATGATATTCGTGATGGTTGTGATGAACTGAACCTTGTTGTACATGTCTTCCTCCTCACCAAACCCCCCGATGAAGACGTAGGCCAGGTGTACGTCCTTGTGTTTCACAGGAATCACAACGTCGAACTGCCGGAAAAAGGGGTCGTCGCTATCGGCGAGGGTGTGCAGGCGGGTGTAGCGGCTGAGTTGTTCGGAAACATCGGCTTTTAGCTCGTCCTTTTCAAAGCCGATATGGGCTGAGCAGACCCATTTCTTGTCCTTCCGGTAGTAAAGCGCCATTTTCTTCACCCCCATTTCCCAACTTAGGAACGAGGTGTACATCCCGAACAGGTCGCTCATCTTCACATTGTTGTTGATGGCCTGGGTGATGTTCAGCAACCGGTTGACCTGCAATTGCTTGAGGTTCAGGTCACGTTCCAGTTGCCCGATGGTATTTAATTTTTGCTTTACGTTGCCAAGTGAAGTCATCAGTAAGTCATTTTCCTTCAATGCGGTTTCTCACAATGGATGGGTAAAATTAGAAATTGACCTGAAAACCATACAAGAAAAGTATTTTTGCAGAAAAAAAGGACAGTGCCGCCGCCTAAGGCAGTGACAACTGGCGAACACAGCGAGGTTTTGGTCGGTCAGGATTGGCGCAAGATTTTGGTTATCAATATTTTGTAAAAACCTTTGCCGCTATTGCTACGCCTGATTTTGGACGATGGAACAAATAATATTCAAGGGAAAGCAAATCGCCTATTTTGACAACAATCCTATAAAAAACCGGGAGACGGAGGGACTTCCAGTTGTTTTGATTCATGGTTTTTTGGAGGACAGCCGACTTTGGGACGAATGGCTGCCACTGTTGCCTGCCCGCCGCTACATCTGCATTGACTTGCCCGGCTTTGGCAGTTCTGAACTGACTGACAACCTGACGATGGCCGGCATGGCCGAGGCCGTGGCCGCCGTGGTTGAGCACCTGGGGCTTCAAAAGTTCGTCCTCACCGGGCATTCGATGGGTGGCTATGTGGCCCTTGCCTACGCCGAACGGTGGGCCGAGAAGATAGCCGGGCTTTGCCTTTTTCACTCTCACCCCTTTGCCGATTCTGATGAAAAAAAGGCAGGCCGCCTGAAAGCCATCGAGTTCATCAAGACCAATGGTCACGTCATTTACGTCCGGCAGACCATCCCTCAGCTTTTCATCTACGATTTTTCGAAAGGCTACCAAGCCGAGGTCAACCGGTTGATTCACAATGCGATACATTTTTCGCCAGAAGCCATTATTGCTGCACTCGACTCCATGCGCAACCGACAGGATCGCTCCGAGGTGCTGCGCAACCTGACCTGTCCTGTGCTCATGCTCATCGGGCAGCACGATACCGCAGTGCCCCTCGAACTGAGCATGGCCATGACCACCCTGCCCAGCCGGGGCATCATTCATGTCTTCCCGACCGTCGGGCACATGGGCATGTTCTCAGCAAGCCGGGAGACGAGCAAGGCGTTCCGGGAGTTTTTAAATACGGTTGACGGTTGACGGCCAACGGTTGACGGATTGCCCGTCCACCGTTCACCGTCCACCGTTCACCGTCCACCGTTTCCTATGAAAGCCCTCATTTTCGCTGCCGGCCTCGGCACCCGCCTACGTCCTTTGACCGACCACCACCCAAAGGCACTCGTAGAAGTGAACGGCGTCTCCCTGCTCGAAATCGCCATCCAACGGCTGAAGCAGGCAGGCTGCAAAGACATTATTGTGAACGTCCACCATTTTGCGGAGCAAATCATAGGTTTTATTGAAAAAAACGGCCAGTTCGGCATCAACATCGCCATCTCCGATGAGCGGGAACAGTTGCTCGACACGGGTGGCGGCCTGAAGAAAGCCGCTTGGTTCTTTGATGATGGCCAGCCCTTCCTCGTCTGCAACGCCGATGTGCTGACGGACATGAACCTCGCCCATTTTTACCAAAAGCACCTTAAAAGCCAGGCCATTGCCACCCTCGCCGTTCGCCGCCGCACCACTTCCCGGTATTTTTTGTTCGATGCGGAAATGCGCTTGATGGGTTGGCAGAACGCTAAGACTGGAGAGGGGAAGTTGGCAGGCGGCAGTCGGCAATCGGGTTCCTTCAATCCTTCAATCCCTCAATCCTTCTTTCCTTTTGCCTTCAGCGGCATACATGCCATCAGTCCGGGCTTGTTCAATTGGATGACGGACACGGATGGGCCTTTCTCCATCATAGATGTTTATTTGGAAGCTGCGCAAACTGGGCTGGTGCTTGGCCATGACCACAGCAGCGACGAATGGCTGGACGTTGGGAAACTGGAAGCATTGGAAGCCGCAGCCGAATTTTTGAAAAAAAATCGGAACTTCGCTGAAAAGAACGATGGATGATGCATTGAAGCAGCGTCCATCCACCTCAGTCAGTAACCATGTCAATCTTCTTCACCACGAAATTCCCGCCCAGCCGCTATTCGGAGCTTCGGCCAACGCATATCCTTGGCACGTTGGATAAGCTGCAAAAGCGCATTTTGGAGCGGTTCCCCGAGTCGGGCCTGAGCAAGGTGGCGGGCGAATTGAGCGAGGTGGCTGCAGCCGTCGTGCAGTTGGTCGAACAGTTGCCCAAGCCGATTTGGCCCATCCGCATCGTCACGTTTTTGGCCATTGGCCTATTGGTTGGCCTAACCGTTTGGCTTAGTATTATAACCTTTCGGTACATACCTGCCGGGGAAAGCGGCCTTATGGAAATCCTTCAAGGCGCAGAGAGTGCCATCAATGAGGTAGTTTTTCTGGGCCTGGCCATCCTCTTCCTCGCCACGCTGGAAAACCGCATCAAACGCAAGGCGGCCCTGAATTCGCTGCACCGCCTGCGCTCCATTGCCCACGTAGTGGACATGCACCAACTCACCAAGGACCCCGGTTCACTGGTCGCTGAGTTCAATAAAACGGCTTCCAGCCCAGAACGTAGGATGACCCCCTACGAGCTTTCCCGCTACCTCGATTATTGCTCCGAATTGTTGGCCATCAACTCCAAACTGGCGGCACTGCACGTTCAATGCTTCCAAGACACCGAAGTGCAGAAGACCGTGGACGAGGTGGAATCCCTCTCCCATGAACTCTCAAGGATGGTTTGGCAAAAAATCATGATGCTGGACGCAGCGGTGCGGAAAAAACAGAAGACGAAGAAGAAGGAGGCGTGAGGTGGATGACATTGCTTCGAGCAAACTGGCTCGCCCGTTTTGAAAAGGGTGTATTTAGCCGAAAATTCCAACCTATTGCCAATATTTGCCGAAAATACCCTAACTATGAGCGAACTCCATAAACAAGAACTTGGGCCTTACCGCCAAAACCTCGCCCTCAAGCAGACCTTCGTTGACATGGGGCTCGACCTCGTGGAAATCTTCGACGACTTCACCCCGCTCGACCTCGACCGGGAGAACGCCCGCCTCCAGTCCCTACTCGATTTCATCGAAAAATACAAGCAATGCGGCAGTCGGGAGAACATGGAACTAATAGCGGGCGGCTTCTGCTTTCCGCCTATCTACCCCGGCATTGACCCCGAAAGCGACTGGTACCGCTTCGAGTTATGGCTGCGGGGCGAGCCTACCCGCCTGACCATTGCGGAGCAAATGCCGCCACATTTTAACCTAAAAAACCTCGATGAAATACCAGAGGAAGAAATGGAGTCGGAGTTGCAAAAGCTGCTGGATGCCATCGGCGAAACGGGCAACGGCGTTGCGCTCAATGACGATATCCCCGCCCGTTTGCTTTACAAGGAACTATTGGAATGGCTCGGCGAAAAGCACGAACTGTCTGGCCCATTCGGCGGCGGCTGGACTTACGATGGTTGTGGTGGCTACTGCCCCGGCTGCTTCCAACGCCCTTGGTGCGAATCTGGCCAGGACCTTTGCTGGCCAGAGGATGAAGAAGCGGGGAGGATGTTCCTCATCGAGGAGGTGCGGCAGTACGTGTCGGCAAGCCCCCAGTCACTGGCGATGCTGCAAGCCGCCCAAGCCAAGCATGATGAATGGGAAGCGAAATGGGAGGAGGAAAAAAAGGCCAAACAGGATGGCCCTTTCCTCGACCATGAGGGGCTTCGCACGTATGGAGAGGGGGACGATTTGCCGTTTTGAGTAATGGAAACCAAAACCAAAGCATACATTTAGCCCAAATTTAGAACGAGACAACTATGAGCGAATTCCAATGCTATAAATTCAAGACCATTGACCGTTCGCTAACCGAAAGCGAGCGCCGGGATGTGAACGCTCTATCGAGCAGGGGGCAGGTCACATCCACTTCTGCCACTTTCATTTACCATTACAGCGATTTTAGGCACAAGCCGGAGACGGTGCTCGAAAAATGCTTCGATGCCATGCTCTACTATTCCAATTGGGGCACGAGGCGACTTATGTTCAGGCTGCCCGCAAAGCTAGTGGATGAAAAAGCCCTCAAGCCTTACCTGTACGAAGAGGAGTATTATTGCCATATAGATTTGCTGAAACGAGGTGAATTTTGCTTGCTCGATATACAGTTCGACCAAGAAGAAGGCGACGGCTGGATGGAAGAGAACGACTATGACCTCGGCGACCTCGCCCCCTTGCGTGACGACTTCCTAAACGGCGATTTCCGGGCGCTTTACCTTGCCTGGGTCTCCTTTGCACAGTGCGAAGGCCGGGACGAAGACGACGAAATTGAGGAAGTCCAAGACCGCAAAACCCCGCCTGTGCCGCCCAATATGAAGCGGATGAGCGCCGCCCTGAAAGCTTTTACCCGGTTTTTCGAGATGGACGACGACCTCGTTTCGGCGGCCCAAGCACTGAGCCCCGATTCGGCGGCCACTGCCCTTGATTATGAAAAACTGCTAGCGCAATTGCCTGAAAAAGAGCGGGTTGAGTGGCTTTCCCGCCTGTTGAAGTCTGAGCCAAGGTTAGACGTGCAATTGCGGAAACGGCTCGAACAGTTTGCACCAAAAGGCGCTGCCCTGAAGCCCGTACAGGTCACTGGTTCAGAACTGAAATCGCTGACGGCCCAAAAGGAAAGAGAACGCAAAGAGCGGGAAGCTGCCGAGGCAAGGAAAAAGCACGTTCAGCGGATGAAACAGTTGGTGCCGCAAGAACAGGCGCTTTGGAAAAGTGTCCCCTTCGACTTGGAGCGCCAGACCGGGAAATCCTACGACCTTGCAACCGAGGCCTTGAAGGATTTGAAAGATTTGGCAGAATACCAAGGCAAAAAGGAAGCTTTCCGGGAACGAATGTTGGAACTCAGGAAGGAATATGCCCGTAGGACTGCCCTTATTTCGAGGTGGGAGAAGGCGGGGTTGTTCTGGTGAGCGCATTTTAATCCCGCCACTGCCCCGCAAAATACTCCTGCAAGATGCGATGCCGAAACCGCCAAGTGGCACCATCCGTTTCGAGGAGGCGGCGGGCGGTCATTTCGTGGAGGAAATGGACGAGGCGCAGGGGGAGGGTAATGGTGCAGCAGAGCTGCCTTGACAAATCAAGTTGTTCCGAAATATCTTACCCTGCTGAGCGAACCATTATTTTAATTTTTTTGACGATGAAGCAGGTGGTGAAATCAATTTACAAACAGCTTTATCGCACCTCTACTACTATTTCTTCCTGTCACTATCAAAAAATACAGGCCAGGTGATAGTCCCTCGTTTTCCACTTTAAAATCATGACCGACAACTTCCTTCTTCTCTACGAGCTTGCCCTGAGAATTGAACACTGAGTACTCGAAATATAGCTCGTTGGTGTTGCTCGGGTGCAGGTTCACGACATCGGAAAAGGGGTTCGGAAATGCCTCAATCTGCAGTACCTCAGGTCTGGAATCTGGCTCATAAGTGGACGATATAGGTTCACCCACGTTGAGGGCCACTAGGTTGGTCTGCACCGCTTCGTTGAAATCGAAAAATATCGCTGCATCATTGAAAATCTTGTAGCCCAATGGCACGTCTTGCTTCTGCGAGATGCGGAATTTCACAAAACCATGCGAGGCCGCCTCGTTGATGTTGCTGTCTGGCAATGCAATGTTTTCAAAAGCGAAAGTCAGTAGATTGTTTTCCAACGACCATGTATAGGGGTGGCTACTTGCCCCAGGAACGACCGAGCCAGGATTAAGGAAAAAAGATAGACGGTCTTCGATGCGGACGTTAAAAGCAGTGTCAGTGCCTGTGTTCTGGAAACGGATTTGGTACTCCAAGTCCGTGTTCGGGTTGACCCAAACCTCCTCTTGCCTGCCTTCAGCAAATGCACGCTTGTCATTGGGGTCGAAAGCACCCATGTTGACTTGGCACTCAATAGCTGGTTGATTTGGCAATGTTAAACAGTCGTCGGGGAAAATTTTGGCTTCCACACAATGCTCTGCTCCCATTGCTGCGTTGCAGGAAACAATGACAAAAATATCAAAATAACCACATTCAAATATATCAACTTCACCTACATCGAAAAGGAGGGTTTGCCCATTTTGCGCAAGCAAATTCGCCGTTGCTGAATTGAAAGCAAGCATTGAATCCAAAATGACTTCAATTGTAGTTCCAACTGCTTTTTCTGTACCATTGTTGCAATACTTGACGGTGTACCTATTTTCAAAACACCTGCGAAGGAAAGGGGTGGAAATATCCACTTGCAATGCTGGACAATACTCGGCAACGCTCACAGCGAAGTCAATCGTATCGGTTACCATGCCTGCTTGAAATGACAAGGGGAAATTGGAGATGCAATTTGACTCCCAAAGCTGGTTGGGCAGTATGATGTTCAATGCATAATCTCCATTTGGCAAAGGCAAGATATACTGCCCATCGTAACCAGTTGACCTTAGGAAAGTGGCTGTTCCATCTGCCTTGATTATCCATTGGTGCAGCGGCAGTTCGATACTGTCGAGTTGGCAATTTTCTGTTTCGTCCAACCAAGCCTTGCCACTGACGAGGTTGGCCTCTACTGTCGGTTCCTCGGTTCTATAAATCACATCGCCATCGTTGCCAATCAATAGGTGTTGTTCATGGTCAATTTGGATTGTGGTTGATTGTCTTGGATTGTAAAGGCCATCCACAATGGTTGTCCACGTTTGGCCATCGTCGGTGGTCATTACCACCTCGTTTTCAGTGATGGCAAATACATCACCAGCAAGATTCGACACTACGGGGCCAACCCCGTTTTCATCTGACAACACAAGTTGATAGGTTTCCAAATTGTCAAAACTGACGTATAGTCCAGAAGTGTTGTAGCCAGAGAAATAAACATGGCCTTTTGATGTTACATGAAAAAAATCTATGCCATTAAAGTCGGTCAATATATCCTCCCAGGATTGCCCCCCATCTTGCGAACGGAAAATCCCGCCCCCCCAAGGCATTTGAAGCGAAATAAAAATAGCACCATCGGGATGTATTGCCATTGCCATCATCCAAGTGAAATTTGGTGGAAACATTGCAGATACATCAATCCAAGTACTACCATTGTCAATGGATTTGTGATAGGTGCCATTATTAAATGAATATATTTCACCCTGTGGAGAAAATATCAATTGCGTATTATAATCAGCGTTTGACAATGACAACTCTTCCCAACTAAGGCCCGAATCCGTAGAGCGATGGATGCGATATGGCAAACGGGATAAGGCGAAAATATCACCATTCTCTGTAATCCAAATATTTTCCACATCATAGTTGGAGCTTGTGATTTTTAGGGGAACCCAAGTCGCACCGCCATTGGTTGACCTTTCCACATTGACATTCCTACAAGAAGTAATGTAAAGGTTGTTGGCATGGTCGGCCTTAATGGAGCTTATGGAAGGCGCTTTGATGTTTTCTTGCAGAGAACTCCATGTTTGCCCTTCATCCAAAGACCTGAGAAAGCTGTTCCAAAAGCAACCGCCCCTGAAATAATAAAGGTCATTGGCGCTATTGGCTAACTCAGAAGTCCCAAATATTGGATAATCTAATTGATTCCAAGTTCCTCCTTCGTCGTCAGAAAATATGATTTTTGTGCTTAAAATGGCGAATAACTTGCCTGAAGGTATGATTACAACATCATAAACATATACGTTGCTATCAGCCAATGCCCCAAAGTCAACCTGAATCCATGAATCTATGCCATCGTCAGACCAGTACAGTCCATGACTCGCCTGAAAAATCTTACCTGATGGATGCTTTTCAATATCGGTGAGATATTCAGTGCCTGCATAATCCATTTGGGTCAACCCAGTACCATTATCATTAAATCGGTACAAAACATCCGATACATAGGAGTGTATATAATTTTTATTATCCCCAAAGGTGAAAAGATATGTATTATAAGATGGAACATTAGAGTTTATCAAACTGAACGAATCACCTTCATTGGTTGAAAGATAAAGCTTTGCCTCTTTTCTCAAATAAAGATGCCCATCAGGGTTTACATTAAAATCTTCCACTTTATCTTCACCGAGATATTCCCAAACATCGGTGGCAGGGTCAAGGCGGAATAGTTGTGCACCTTCATTTCCAATATAATCATCGCAAACAAAATATACCCTCCCATTAGTGCCCGCTACTAAATGTTTGATAAACAAGAAAGGCGCATCTGGCAACCCTTCATTGATATCAGCCCAAGTCTCGCCCTTGTTTGTTGATTTGAGCATCCGTTTTCCTCCAGTCCACATTACAAGCTCATCATTGTCAGTAGCAACAATGGTATGGATGGTCACACCCGTGGGGCCGTCCAGTGGAGTCCATTCGACTTGGGCATTTGCTGATTGAAATATGAAAAGCAAGAAAAATGAGAGATAGACCGTTGGTTTCATATCGGTTGCTTTTTAATCCTGAGTTGATAGTTTCCAAGGTATATTTTCTTTTCTTATTCTGATGATGAATTTTGGTAAGGGGTATTGCAAAACCATTAATTCCCGTCACCCTGTCACCCATTTTTCAATTTATAATGCCAAAATGTCACCCTCTTACTCGTTTTCCCCGCCATTTTAGCCTGAAAAAAGTCATGGCACACCCCTTGAACCAAGCCCGTTGTCAACAGTTTTAGAATAGAAAGATGATTGGGCAACGGGCTTAATACCCAATACCCAATTACCAATACCAAAAGCAATGAATCTAAACAACCTAACCATCAAGTCCCAGGAAGCCATCCAGGCTGCCCAGCAGTTGGCGATGGAAAACGGGAGCCAGCAGATAGAACCGGGCCACCTCCTCGCCGCCATCATGGACGTGGACGAGAGCGCTACGCCCTTTATTTTCAAAAAGCTTGGCGTCAATTACGACGTGCTTCGCAAAGCGACTGACGCCATCGTGGCGGGCTATCCCAAGTCCAGCGGCGGCGACGGGCGGCAGTATTTTGCCCGTGAAACGAGCGACGTGCTCCAACGGGCCAACAGCTACCTCAAGGAGTTCGGCGACGAGTACGTGGCGCTGGAGCACCTGCTGCTCGGACTGCTCACGGCCCGCTCTACCGTCTCGCAGATGCTCAAGGACAGCGGCGTGGACGAGAAGGCGCTCAAGAACGCCATCAACGACCTGCGCAAGGGCAGCAAGGTGACCACGGCCAGCGCCGAGGAGACCTACCAGGCCCTCTCGAAATACGCCGTGAACCTCAACGAGCGTGCCCGCAACGGCAAGCTCGACCCCGTCATCGGGCGGGACGAGGAAATCAGGCGGGTGCTGCACATCCTTGCCCGGCGCACGAAGAACAACCCGATTCTGGTCGGTGAACCAGGCGTGGGCAAGACGGCCATCGCAGAGGGCCTGGCGCACCGCATCGTGAGCGGCGACGTGCCGGAAGACCTGCGGGAAAAGGAAATCTACGCCCTCGACATGGGCGCACTCATCGCCGGGGCGAAGTACCAGGGCGAGTTCGAGGAGCGCCTCAAATCGGTGGTGAAGGAGGTGCTGAGCGCCGAGGGCCGCATCTTCCTTTTCATAGACGAAATTCATACGCTGATAGGCGCAGGCAAGGGCCAAGGGGCGATGGATGCCGCAAACATCCTCAAGCCGGCCCTTGCCCGTGGCGACCTCCGGGCCATCGGCGCCACTACGCTGAACGAGTACCAGAAGTACTTCGAGAGCGACAAGGCGCTCGAACGCCGCTTCCAGGTGGTGACGGTGGACGAACCCTCGGAGGACGACGCCATCTCCATCCTGCGGGGCTTAAAAGAGCGCTACGAGTCGCACCACAAAATCAATATCCGGGACGAGGCCATCGTGGCGGCGGTGCAGCTCAGCACCCGCTATATCACCGAGCGGTTCCTGCCCGACAAGGCGATTGACCTCATTGACGAGGCTGCCGCCAAACTGCGCCTCGAAATGAACTCCATGCCCGAAGAACTCGACGAGGTGGAGCGCAAAATCCGCCAGTTCGAGATTGAGCGGGAGGCCATGAAACGGGAGAACGACGAGACGAAAATCAAGCGCATCAACGAAGATTTGGCCAATTTGGAAGAAAAGCGAAACGCCCTGAAAGCCAAGTGGCAGAACGAGCGGGAGGTGGTCAACGGCATTTCACAATCGAAAGAGGACATTGAGGTGCTGAAGCAAGAAGCCGCCAAACTGGAGCGGGAAGGCAAGTTCAGCGAGGTCGCCGAAATCCGCTACGGGCGCATCCCCGACGAGGAGAAACGGCTGGCGTTTTTCAAAAAAAGGCTGAAAGACCTGCAAACCGACGGCAAACTGCTCGTGAAGGAGGAGGTCGAGGCCGAGGACATCGCCGAAATCGTGGCCCGCTGGACGGGCATCCCCGTCACCCGGATGCTCCAGAGCGAGCGGGAAAAACTGCTGCACCTCGAAGCCGACCTGCACAACCGGGTCGTGGGCCAGGACGAGGCCGTGGAGGCCGTCAGCGACGCCATCCGCCGCAGCCGCACGGGGCTTGGGAACGAGAAGCGGCCCATCGGTTCGTTCCTGTTTTTGGGAACAACGGGCGTCGGCAAAACCGAGCTGGCCAAGGCCCTTGCCGAGTACCTTTTCAACGATGAAAACCTGATGACCCGCATTGACATGAGCGAGTACCAGGAGCGCCATTCGGTGAGCCGATTGGTCGGGGCGCCTCCTGGCTACGTGGGCTACGACGAGGGCGGCCAACTGACGGAAGCCGTGCGCCGCAAGCCTTACTCGGTCGTCCTTTTGGATGAAATAGAAAAGGCGCACCCCGACGTGTTCAACATCCTGCTGCAAGTGCTGGAAGATGGCCGCCTGACGGACAACAAGGGCCGGGTCGCCAATTTCAAGAACACGGTCATCATCATGACCTCGAACATCGGCTCGGACATCATCCGCTCGAATTTCGAGAAAATCACCAAGTCGAACCGGGACGAGGTGGTGGAAAGCACCAAGGAAATGCTGTTCAACCTGCTGAAACAGTCCGTGCGGCCAGAGTTCCTGAACCGCATTGACGAGGTCATCATGTTCCAGCCGCTGACGGCGAAGGACATCAAATCTATCGTCGAACTGCAACTACGCCAAGTGGTGGAGACGCTCCGCCAACAGGACATCGAGCTGACCATCACGCCCCAGGCCGCCGAGTACATCGCCGACGAGGGCTTCAACCCGGAGTTCGGCGCAAGGCCCGTGAAGCGGGTCATCCAGAAAAAAGTGCTGAACGAACTGAGCAAGCAAATGCTGCTCGGCAAGGTGCAGCCCAAGAGCAAGGTGCTGCTGGATGTGTTCGATGGGCAGGTGGTGTTTCGGGCGCCGAGGGTGGAGGAGGCGGTGGTTTTGAGCGAGAATTAAAGGTTTTATTGGAGATATGGGACGGTCGGGTGCGGGAGTGCCCGACCGTTTTTTTGTTTTGTAAATTTCAGTAGCTTTGTAGATGCAACTAAACTTTGACGAAAACGGCTATCTGGTACCTGCGGAGGCAATCAGAGCAGACTTGGAGGCATTGGAAACGACTTTTGCCAACAATGAGCATCGGGAGTGGCTGTACGGAAAATTGCTTTCGTTGCTTGAAAAGCTGATTTTGCAAGACATCGGCGACCATGTGGTTTTGTTTTGGGTAAATGGCAGTTTCGTCACCAGAAAAAATATGCCTAAAGACATTGACGTGGTTGTTTTCATCCACCACGATGCCTTTCAAAAATTTTTGCCGTTGCTGAGGACATTGCAATCGCAATTTGCGGGTACGGTTGACTTTTACTTCGAGCCATTCTACCCATCAGAGCATCGGTTGAATGCGGTCTTCGAGGTTTTGAAAAACGATTGGCAACAACTGTACACACATACTCGAAGGCATCCACAAACCCTAAAAATCAATCGAAAGGGATTTATTGAAATCAACCCGAACTCAATCTTCTGACAATGGAAAACAATAGCAATATTCAATACACCCTCGCCAGCATCGGCGACCTGCTTGAACAAATTAATCGCTGTAATGAGCGAATTAAACTCCTTTCGAGTTACAAGGCACCAGAATTGGAGCAAAGCATCCTGAACGCTAAGTCTCTGCGGAAGCAGTTTTTGGCGCAGTTGGATGAACTGATGGCAGGGTACGGGATGGAGGTAAGGGAGCGGGGGATGGCGGCGTGAGTTTTATACAGAAAAAAGTGCTGAACGAACTGAGCAAGCAGATGCTGCTCGGCAAGGTGCAGCCCAAGAGCAAAGTGCTGCTGGATGTGTTCGATGGGCATGTGGTGTTTAGGGCGCCGAGGGTGGAGGAGGCGGTGGTTTTGAGCGAGAATTAAAGGTTTTATTGTGGAGATATGGGGCGGTCGGGTGCGGGAGTGCCCGACCGTTTTTTTAATATCTCCTCATGATTTCTAATAATTCAGAGTATCTATTGTTAATAGGATTCGTCTTTTCTTCCTCCCATACCAGTTCACGGATTTTATAGTATTTGAATAAGCTTTCTAGCACATGATGTCCCATGTCAACCTTACTAAAACTCCAATGGGTGGTTGTATTGAAAAAACTGGAGTTGAGAACATCATGTATATTTTTTAGCTTTGAAATAATTAACCAAACTTCTGCATATGGTAACTTAAATTCAATTTGGTTGCGATTTTTATCGGCATGAGCATAAAACTTATCCCTTAGGGTGACTATTTTCCCGAATTGCTCACTCACAACAATTTCCTGAAGTTGCCTTTGGAGTTCTTGAATTTTTCTCAATTCAATTTTTAATTTCCATGAAGATTTTTTGTGACTACTTGCCAGATTAGCAAGAAATGAAGGAATGTTTGGGTCTTCGGACTGCTTTAGAAGCATACACAATTCCAACACAATTCTGCGAAGAATGCTCTCTTTTATTCTAAAAAAGAAATGAGATTTAGATAACACTCTCTCAAAATATGGGGCCTCCATATTTGCGATATATTTCAAATCATCTTCTAAGAGATGGAGGCTTATTATCCTGTTGAAAATGTCGTCAAGCCTTTCTTTAATATAAGATTCTTCCATGCTGATTTTTGGGCTTTTAACTTATTTGTCGTGTATAAAGTTCATTCAAAGTATCCACTTCAATCGTCATAAAACTTTTTTCACACCCCTTGTCTCAAACCCCGAAGGGGTTAAACCCGAATAGCCCCGGGTACAACCCGGGGTTCATGGTCGGTGTCCGGTCGCAACCCCGGAGGGGTTGAATATTTGGGGCGATGGTTTTGGGTTTGCGCAAACGATTGACATTCAACCCCTTCGGGGTTATACCCGCTCCTCATGCCACGTTTCCCCGGGTTGCGACCCGGGGCTATTCACGTTCAACCCCTTCGGGGTTTTTGGCGCTGGAATACTTCCCAAATTCGATGGGCGTTTCAATCCAAATATTTCTCATCAAACTCAACCCCATGTTCTTTTAACAACTCAATCAACTCCTCCCGGAACGTTTTCTTCTTGTGGTGTTCCTCTTGGTTTTTGACATAATTGATAAGGTTGTTCTTTGCGCTGAATGCATAGGTAAATGCCCCATACCCATCCTGCCAACCACCAAAATCGGGGAACAACCCCGTTTCCTTGATATGGTCGCTGCTGGCGAGCTTGATGTCCTTCACGAGGTCGGCGAGCGCCACTGATGGGTGTAGGCTTGTGACGATGTGGATATGGTCTTCCACGCCATTGATGCGGTACAAATGGCATTTCTTGTTCTTCAAAATGCCCCAGATGAACTTGAACAATGCCTCACGCCCATCCTTTGCAAGTGTCGGCTGGCGGTGCTTGGTGCTGAATACGATTTGATAAAGGGTTTGGGTGTAGGTACTCATAGTTGGGTAGATATTGGGAATTAGAAATTTGGTATTGTGTTGACAATCAAGTACTTGCCAATAAATAATCTAAACTAATTTCAAGGACGTACTTGTTTGATTTTACAGTCGTCAACATCGGCCACAAGCCGCTTTGGCACTTCCCAAAACTGCGCTCCCCCGATGGTTTTCACTTCCTCCACCAATCATCCCCTTCCTCATCCTCGTCAAAATCCTCCCCAAACCCATAATCGTAGGGATTGCCATTCTCATCGTCGTAGTCGGGGTCGAGGTGGTAAGGGTAGTAGCGCATCCAGCGGTCTCCATGCTTGCGTTTGAGGTGTTTAATCTCGATTTCCAAGTGAACCCGCCGCTCCTCCTCCGGCGTCAATTCCACCCAGTTTTTCCGCATTTTGTTGAAATACTCACAGTGGCAGGCCTCGCCCATGATACAGTTGGCTGGGTCTGTGCCGTCTTTGCAGGTCTGGAAGAAGCCGGAATGGTGGCGTTTGACGATGGCCTCTTGGCTGAAATTGGTCCTCAGCACCTCGTATTCCAGCCGTTCGGGCATGGTGAATATTACGCAGAAATACCAGTTGTATTCTTTGAGCAGCTGTTTCAATGCTTCCAGTAGCACATGTACCTGCTCGTCGGTCAATTGATCGGCGGGAGGCAGTTGGCTTTGCTGAATGCCCGTCCATTCTTCCAGTTCAATGCGTGGCGCCGTCTTGTCCTCGTCTTCGTCCGAAATCCAGTCCCAGATATTGGCCGATTCCTCGCCAGTGGGGTAGGGACTGCTCACATTGGCAGTGGCATGGGCGATGTCGGCGAGAAGTTGTTCAAGGTATTTTTCCATAATTGAATATTCTGTTCCAAACTTAGTTGTTTAGGAACATCCTATGAAATTTCACCCCAAAAAAACACGCTCCCAATTGACTTTATTCACCCCTCAATTTCCCCAACCTGATTTTCTTTGCCGCCAAATAATGCCGTAGCATGAAACTCATTTACAACCCAGTCTTCTTGCAGCACGACACGGGCATGCACCCCGAAAACCGCAAGCGCCTAGAAGCATTTGAAAACCTGCCCGTCACCGACGTGCCCGATGGCTCCGAGTGGCTGCACCTTGTTCATTCGGCGCACCATATCGAGCATGTGAAGGCGGCTTGCGAGGCCCAGACCCACCTCGACCCCGACACGATGGCCTCGCCGGGCAGCTACGAGGCGGCGGTGCGGGCCGTGGGAGCCACCGTGCTGGCCAGTGAGCAGGGCGATTTTGCGCTCGTGCGCCCACCCGGCCACCATGCCTACCCCAACCGCTCCAGCGGCTTCTGCCTGTTCAACAACGTGGCCATTGCTGCGCAAAAACTGGCCGATGAGGGCAAACGGGTCTTCCTATTCGACTTCGACGGCCACCTCGGCGACGGCACCTCGCATATTTTCGAGGAAACGGACAAGGTGTTCTATTGCTCCATCCACCAGTACCCGGCATTTCCGGGGCATGGCTACGTGAACGAAATCGGCACGGGCAATGGCCGGGGCTATACCATGAACGTGCCGCTTCCCCCCGAAAGCGGTGACGATATTTTCCTCGATGCCCTGACCAATTGCATGCAGGTGATGGAGCAGTTCAAGCCTGATGTGGTGGCCGTCTCCGCTGGCTTCGATGCGCACCAGTACGACCTGCTGCTTCAACTCCGGGTCACGGAAAGCAGTTTCTACAAGGTCGGGCAACTATTGCGGGAGCGTTCACAAAACATTTTTGCCACCCTCGAAGGAGGCTATAATGTGGCCGTGCTGCCGCAATGCGTACACAATTTCATGGCTGGCATCAACGGCGAGCCGATGCCTTATGACCGCCAAGTGACCACCTCGTTCCGTACAGCCTGGGAAGAGTACGAGCTTCGCAGCCACTCCCTCATGGGGAATTTGCGGCACTGGTGGAAGTTTTGGTGAAAAATTGGCCAACGGTTTACGGCATACGGCTTACGGACAACGGTGGACGAGAACAAATTTGCCGTCAACCGTTGGCCGTAAGCCGTTGGCCGTAAGCCGTAAACTGTTGGCCGTAAACCGTAAACCGTGTTTCCTTTAGACAAAATATTCCGTCCGCAAACCGTTGCTGCCGTCGGGGCTTCCGACAAGGTGGGCACGGTGGGCTATGCCATTTTTGACAACCTGCTGGAAGGTGGTTTCAAGGGCAAAATCTACCCCGTGAACCCCGGCCACAAGACCGTTCGGGGTAAGAAAAGCTATCCTTCGGTAAAAAAAATCCCCGGTACGGTTGACCTCGCCGTCATCGCCGTTCCGGCAAAAGCCGTGGCTTCGGTCATCAAGGATTGTGGCGAGGCGGGCATTGGCGGAGCCATCATCATCTCAGCGGGCTTCCGGGAGTCGGGGGCGGAGGGCAAGCGGATGTACGAGGAAATAAAGCGGCTCGCCCGCCAGCACAATGTCCGCATCATCGGGCCGAACTGCCTCGGCGTCATCGCTCCGACACTGGGGCTGAACGCCAGCTTTGCTGCTCGAATGGCGCTGCCGGGCAAGATTGCCTTCATCTCGCAGAGCGGCGCACTTTGCACAGCCATCCTTGATTGGTCGGTGAACCAAAGCGTGGGGTTCAGCCACTTTGTCTCGGTTGGCGAGATGGTGGACATCGGCTACCACGACCTGATTGACTATTTCGGGGCCGACCCCAACACCTCCTGCATCCTCATTTACATGGAAAGCCTTGCCGACCCTCGCAAGTTCATGAGTGCCGCCCGTGCGTTTTCGAGGCAAAAACCTATCATCATCCTGAAGGCGGGGCAAAGCGAGGAAGGTGCCCAAGCAACCCTATCGCACACAGGCTCCTTGGCTGGTAACGATGCCGCTTACGACGCTGCTTTCCGCCGTGCGGGCATCATCCGGGTGCAGACGATTTCACAGCTCTTCAACGTGGCACATGCCCTCGCCATGCAGCCCCGGCCCGCTGGCAACCGCCTCGCCATCCTCACCAATGCAGGTGGCCCTGCCGTGCTGGCCACCGATTATTTGATGAAAAACGAGGGGCAATTGGCCCGTTTTTCACCAGAAACCATGAAGGCGTTGAACAGCTTCCTGCCCCCGCACTGGAGCCACGGCGACCCTGTGGACGTGTTAGGCGACACGCCAGCGGCAAGTTATGGCCGTGCGCTGGAACTGATTTTGAAAGACCCGAACGTGGATGGTGTTTTGACAATTACCGCCTCGCAAGCGGTCATCAGTGAGGCAGATATTGCGCAGCAAGTGGTCGAACATTCGAAAGGCTCGCACAAGACCGTGCTGGCCTGTTGGATGGGCGAGGTGGACGTAGCCCAAGGCCGTGAAATCCTCGAACAGGGCGGCATCCCGAACTACCGCTACCCCGAAGAGGCCGTGCTCGCCTTCCTGCGCATGTGGCGCTACGGCAGCAATTTGGAGTTGCTGTATGAAACGCCGCCCACGACACCAGAGGCGTTTTTGCCCAATAAAGAAGCGGCGACAGCCATCATCCAACATGCCTTGAAAGCTGGAAGGACAACGCTTACAGAACCAGAAGGCAAGCGGCTGTTGGCCTGCTACGACATCCCCGTGACGCAGAACGTGGTGGCAAAAACAGCAGAAGAAGCGGTTGTTGCTGCGCAACAAATCGGCTTCCCCGTTGCGATGAAAATTGACAGTCCTGACATTGGCCACAAAGTGGACGTGGGCGGCGTGCTGCTCAATATCAACACGGCCTTGGAGGTGCGGGGCGCTTTTGAACTGCTCCTGAGTAATACCCGCCACCACCGACCCGATGCCCGAATTGATGGGGTTTTGGTGGAAAAAATGGTGAAGAAGGAGTTCGAGTTGCTCGTCGGAGCGAAGAAAGACCCGGTGTTCGGCCCGGTCATCGCCTTCGGTCTGGGTGGCACGGCGGTGGAGGTTTTTCAGGACATCCACCTTGGTCTGCCCCCGCTGAACATGGCCCTGGCCCGCCGCATGATTGAGCGAACGAAAGTCTATCGGCTGCTGCAAGGCTACCGGGGCCGCCCTGGCGTTGACCTGCAAGACCTCCAGTTTTTGCTCATCAAGTTCGCTTACCTCGTGATGGATTTTCCCGAAATAAAGGAAATTGACATCAACCCTTACGTAGTGGATTCGCAAGGCGGCATGGTGCTCGACTCGCATATCGTGCTGGAAAAACTGCCCGTGAAACAAGGGCATTTTACCTATGACCACCTCGTTATTTCGCCTTACCCTGGCCAGTACACGAAGGAGATTGTGATGAAAAATGGGGCAAGGGCACTGCTGCGCCCCATCCGCCCGGAGGACGAACCGCTGGAGGCCGAGATGTTCGAAAAGCTGTCCCGCACGAGCATCTATTTCCGCTTTTTCGGATACGTACCGAAGATGAGCCACAAGTTCCTCGTCCGTTTCACCCACATAGACTACGACCGGGAACTGGCCATCGTGGCCGAGGTGGAAGAAGGCGGGCGCAAAATGATGGCCGGGGTGGTTCGCCTCGTCAACGACTACTCCGACGACAGCGCAGAATTCGCTATTATCGTCGCCGACCCTTGGCATGGGCAGAACCTCGGCGGCCAACTCATGGATTTCATCCTTGGCATCGCCAAAGAGCGGGGTATGCAGCGCATCCACGCCGAGGCGCTTTCGAGCAATGAGGTGATGCTGAAGATGTTCGAGCGGCGGGGCTTCAAGGTGGTGAAAAGCGATGGGGTTTCGTATCGGGTGGAACTGGAGCTTAGCGGGAGGGTAGGATAGCCCTACCGCTCCACTATCACGGAAGCCGATTTTAGGGCACCGCTTTCGTTTCTTATTGCCAAGCGGTATAACCCTGTTGGCAAAGCCGCAATATTTAGCGTTGTCTGGCCGCCCATATTTTTATATTGTTGGAATGGTCGCACCAATTGGCCGAGTTGGTTGTAAATCCCTATGGTTAATTGCTCGTTATTTATTCCGTTTATAAAACGAATATGCAGCGCATCATGGGCTGGGTTGGGGGAAACACGCCAATTGTCTGCATGAAGGACTTCTTGGCTGCCGGATGTGCTCTCATTATTGGCCTTGAAAGTGCTGTTTTGAATCACAAAATCCCCAGTACCGTTGGGGATGCGGGCATAGCCTTTATTAGTGGTCTGTTCGCCAAAGGTCACGGCGTCAATGACGGTTCCATCTGAATGGACAAGCTGTATTTCTTCACCATCTTTACCAAGTTTGAAATCGGCATGCAAGCCAGATTGTGCTCCTTGGTTGTCGGCCCAAACAATGAGGTATGCCCCTGCATTTATTTTTGTACCAAGCGGAAAGGGCCATTTATAAGGGTTGCTTGAGTTGTCGCTTAAATAAAAACCTGAAAGGTCAATATTGGCACCCGTGTTATTATAAAGTTCAATCCAGTCGTCAAACTCGCCATCGGCATCATGGATGGTAGAGGTGCTGTCATTGTCTGCCACCAATTCATTAATGACCACATCCATAAAACCTATGGGCGAGGTGTCGGGGTCGCAATTATGATTGGTGTTTTCCAAATCCTGTAGCAGGTATTGCGTCCTGTCTTCAATAAACTTTTTTAATTGAGGTATGGTAGCACCGTTTGCAACGCCGCCATATCCCACGTCGTATTCAAAATAATTTGTGGTAAATAAATAATTAGGGTCAGCATATACTGCATCGCGAAGTAAACCCGCCTGTGTATCTATTAATGGGAATAACCGCGCTGGCGTGAAATTATTTTCCAGAATTTGACAGCAATAATCAAGGTATAGGTTCTTGAAAGCAGGAACACTCAAAAGCCTGCTTATCAGCACTTTCGATGTGCCGGTTTGCAGTATGGGGAAGTTGATTGGTGGGGTAGGGCCACTAGTACTATTTTGCTCTTCATCAAGCCAATTGTAAATGTCTTGACAGAATGGCTCCCATTCCGTGTCGCAGCACGATGGCACGGTGGTCATCACCTGTGCCAAAATAGGGTCATAAGAAGGGTAGGGGCAGTCGCCACTGGCTACTGTGCTGCAATTGGAAAGGTCAATGGTCAGGTCTATTTCCTTGCAAATCGTTTTGGTGCAGGTAGTGTCGGGGTAGTTTTTAGTGGTGGTTAGACAAACATTATAAATCCCATCAAGTGGGTAAGTATATTCCGGATTTTGTTCAACCGAGCTATTTCCATCCCCGAAATCCCAAACATAGCCACTTGGGTTTTCTGTTGAATTATTGGTAAAGGTTACGAGGTTATTATCGCTGACTTGAAAATCAAAATTCGGGTAGCCAGGGCAAACCGGGTCAAACACCTGTGGGTTGCCCCCAGTGTAAAAATCGCCGCCCATAGCAAGGTTGTAATCCCACGGAATCCAATGGAATTTCCCGCCATTCGGGGATTGGTATAAATAAAAGTTCCGGCCATGTTCAATATATGAGTCCCAGTTGTCGGTCATCACATCAATGGCCAATATTTTCAAATAATTGGGCACATCAAATACCTGCTGGATTTCAGTTGGGAAATTGGAATTGGTGCTATTATTTACGATTTTGCAAAAATTGATTAAACCGGTCCAGTCGTCTTCCGTTTCATTGGTTTTTAATTCAAAAATTGCCTTGTAATCACTGGGGTTCGTGCCGAAATACTCAAGATTGGACCATTGCATATTTTTGAATAAGTTGCCGTCATCGTCATCAAAATGATTTGCCAAAAAGGTTTTATCCACTTGTTCGACAATGATATAGGCCCCCCAATATTCATCGTTGATATATAGATTAACATGCGAAACCCTTGGTGCTGGAGCGCCTGTAGTTCTAATTAAGTTGTAGCATAAAAAATCACGCTGCAGTGCGGGGTCGCCCACGCCATTGTTCAGGTTTATTTTTTTTAGTCCATCATAGGTTTGCCCATCCTTGAATTTGTCAAAATCCAGCTTCAGGGATTTCTTGTTGCCCTCACCGAAATAGGATGAAAAGCCTTTATGTCGTACCCCAACCGAGTCCAACAACACGCCATCAATATACACGTGCATGGCCGACCGATAAGGTATTTCGGTCTGATTCATGCTTGCCTCTTCATAGTCTTGGGTCATCAATTCCCAGAAATCAGGTTCCTCGAAATAGATTTTTATTTCATGGAGGTAGTTAGGGTCGAAAAGGTTGTCGCCCGGCGTTTGGGCCACCACGAAAAACGGAGAAAGCAAGAGGAGCGTTAGGAAGCGTAGCTGTGGGTGCATAATGAATTGTTGAAAATGAAGTTGGTGTTGTAGCGCAAAGGTATTTGATAGTTTCTGTAAATTTCTCAAACACGATTTTGATATTCCATGAAAATGGGCATGGGCATTCATGCCTTCCAGTTTCCATATTCGATAAGGCGGCGTATCAAATGTAATGCTGCTAAAGTTGTGGCATGGGGCTGGGGCGGCGCAGCCGCCCCAGATATCACTTTCCTCCCCGCAGCGGCGCCGGAGGCGCCGCTGCGGGGAGAGAGGGAAAGCCCCCAACCCCCCATGTCCAATGATTGGTGCATAGGCAGCCTTACATTTGGCGCACCGCCTTCGATAAGACAGCAAATCGGAGCCAAGCCCCTATTGCGGATGGGCAGAAATTCACAAAAACTTAGGCCGCCACCTGAATTTTGCCATTTCAGGCATGACCAGAACGCTTGCCTGTTTCCGAATTATTAGGAACCTTTGCAGACCTCGGTTCGACTAGAAAAAAGGTCGGATAACACCTTCACCAGCCATTGAAGCTAAATGAATTTTCAAGCCGACGCCGTAGAATATTGGAGCAAAGACCAAGTGGAGACCGTCTTTTTTGGCAACCGAGAAAAGGCGCTTGCCTTGACCTTGTCGAATGTGCCAAGCACCAATGGAAACTACCTGGAATGGAACGACCAATCCAATGCTTGCTACGACGGTGTCAAAAAAATCCAACTTAGTGGGGAGGAATTGCACATCGAATTGTTGCCAGTGGCAGCGAAGCAGCTGGGGGTTGATGAAATCAAGGTGAGGTTCGAATGCGAGGAAGCCGTTTATGAAGAAGTCTCCCGTTGCTTGAAGCTGATTTTCCATGAAAAACTCCAGCATAAAAAAGCCATTGCGAAGCAAAAAACCGCACCACAAAAGGATTACGGCACCATCCGTTACCTGAATTTAGAGGGGAAAAGACTCAAAAAACTGCCCGATTACGTGCGAGAAATGACAGCACTCGAAACGGCAAAACTGGCCAATAACCCCGCATTGGATATGGAGGATGCGTTTGAGGTGCTGGCCACTTTCCCCAACTTGAAGGAACTCGGCTTTTCGCTGGAAGGTGGTGACATCCCTAAAAACCTCGGAAAACTGGCCCGATTGGAAACGCTTTCCATCACCGGCCTTAACGTTCCATGCACCTTCCCACAGAGCATGGGGCAGTTGAAAAAGCTCAAGTCCCTGCTCGTGATGGGCGATTCTGAGATTGTCCTGCCCGAATCATTCGCCGAGCTGACGGAACTCGAAAACCTGAACCTGCGAGTAGGGGGGTGGAACCTACCCTCCCGTTTCCACCATTTGTCAAAGCTGAAACAGCTCGATTTTACCAATTGTCGTTTTACCCAATTGTTAGCGGAAATAGCGCAAATGACTGAGGTTGAAACGGTAATTTTCGGCAACCCAATGGGGCAGGATTTTGCGCAGATAATGCCCATCGTAGCGCAAATGCCGAACTTGAAGGTGTTGGAAATGGACATCAACCCAGTGCCAAAGGAAGTGGGGCTTTGCAAAAACATCGAGGAACTCATCATTTGGGCAGGAGCCGACAGCGAGCATCCTTTGCAGTTGCCCAACGAGCTTTTTGAGCTGGCGCAACTCCAGGTTCTAATCATGAGCCGGAATTATTTTGGAAAAATACCGGACAGCATCGGCAAACTGAAGGGCCTGAAAACGCTGGCCTTGGAGGAGTGCGAATTTGAAAATCTGCCCGATTCGATTGGGGAGTTGACGAACCTCGAATTCTTAAACTTGAGCGAAAACCCAGCCTTGAAGTCGTTGCCCGAAAGCTTGGGGCAACTGATTCAACTTCAGACTTTGTACTTGGAAGACCTTCCTCTATTGACCGAGTTGCCCTTGAGCCTTAAAAACCTGACGAACCTGACCTCCGTCCGCCTTTCCAATCGGGAGGCGGTTAAGAATGTCCCAACAGCATGGGACAAACTGTTCACAGCGTTTTAAAATCTTCTTCCAGCAGTTGGAGGATTTGTCTTTTCGAGGTTTTGAAAACTTGCGAATGGTTGAAAACCAAGGAGTTGCAAGCAAAACAGATTGAAATGGGAATGGTCACTTCCCCGTTCGTGAACTCGATTTGATAGTCATACCCGCACCGCAGAAGCGTGCCGCCTGGCTCGAACTGCCATTTTTCCACCACGGATTTCAATTTGCTGCCATCGTCCAGAACGAAGTTTTTGGGCACTTGCCCGACCCGAACGTGCTTGGCCACGATCTTGAAATTGGGCAGCGGAGCCTCCATGCCTTTAAAGATTTTCACGCCCTGTTTGCCCATGCCGAACAATGATTTCAGAGAATTAAACATGCGGTGAATTTGGGTGACCCTTGGATAACAAAAGTGTTTGCTAATTATGAGTTTCGAGTTTCCAATTTCGACCATTACCGAATTTGAAAGCACGCTAAAAAGATACAAACAGATTCCTTTCAAATCCCCATCCTGAAATCCTTTACCGACTCGCCGTTGAACTGTATTTCCTCAAAAATGGATGAGTTCCCCTCTCCGGCGGGAGATTGGGTGCCGATGCCCAGCCTTATGACGGGAGGATATTCATTCTTGAATACCCGCACCAATTGCCATTCTTTATTGTCAAGTGAGTAGTAAAACCCAACCACTTTGGTGTCGGAGGATATTTTCAAAAAGACAAAATCGCTCTTGACGGCATCGTGGTTGTTGTCGTCGGAGAAGCCCGCCGTTTTCACCGTTACCAGCCGTTTGTTCAGTCGCTCATCGGCTTCGAAGGCGAATTTCAGCCAGTTCTTTTCATTCACGAATAGGAAGGCCATGCCAGCGTCATATTTGACCTGATGGGTCGGCGTAGTCTTGCAAGAAAACGTGAAAGGCTTGGTGTTGTCAACGGTCTTCAGCAGCAGGGGGGCGTTGGCAAATTCATAGGGCGGGGTGCCGGGTTCGATGAAAAAATCGGTCTGCTTTCCGGCTTTCATCGTTATCGTATTGCCTTCAACGGTTGCGAAGCCTCCGGCGGGGCCATTCAAAGCCTGCTCGAACGGCAGGTATTTTTCGGATAATTGCTTGAAGTGGATTTCTGCTTGATTAGGTGGAATGGCAGCAGGCGTAGGTGTAGAATCCTGTTTATGATTGCAACCAAAAGCAACCAAGGGGAAAAGCATCCAATATAATTTCATAGTAATTTGAATTTCTATTCGAAAATAGAGCAAAAACAAAAACCCGGCGAATGCGGGGTTGTTTTGAGGTTCAAATTTACACCAACCAATTTTTTTCAACCATGAAAATAGCCATCATCGGAACGGGCAACGTCGGCGGCGCACTCGCCACCGCTTGGGCAAAAGCCGGTCACCAAATCCTGCTCGGCGTGCGGGACACTGCCAATTTCAAAGGCGACGGACTGCTCGAAAATGCCAACACCAGCGTCCATTCCATCGAAGAAGCCGTCAAAATGGCGGATGTGATTCTGGTCGCCACGCCGCCACAAATCGCTGAAAATCTGGCAGTTGCATTCGGCGATGTAGCGGGCAAGGTCATCATTGACTCGACCAACGCCGTGCGCACCAAGCCGGATAACTACCCCACGGCCTACCATGCCTTCGAGGCATTGACGAAAGCGGAAGTGGTCAAATGCTTCAACTCCACGGGTTTTGAAAATATGCAAAATCCCAATTATGGCCACACCCGCCTCGATATGTTTATGGCGGGCAGCAGCCAGCAGGCCAAAGCAGTTGCGACGCAACTTGCACAGGATGCGGGATTTGAGAACTGCCACGATTTCGGCGGCAGCGACCGAGTGGAGTTGTTGGAGAAATTTGCGCTGTCGTGGATTAACCTCGCCATTTTCCAGGGCATGGGGCGGGATGTTGGGTTTAAGCTGGTGCTGCGTAGTCATTAAACAAAAAAGGCGGGCCATTACGACCCGCCTTTTTCGTTTATCGGTTTAGTTGCCGCTGCCACCAACCCGTTTCCCCTCTTCCTCCAAGCCCGTTTGCCGCTGCCTCGACTTCACGTTGTCGTTGCCGAAGCGGTAGCTGAGACTGAGGCCGACCCTGCGGCTGTCCCACTTGCCGGAGCCTTCGCTCACCATGCCGTCGAACTTGGAAACGCCGCTCCACCAAGATTGGTAGAAGATGTCGTTGGCACTAATGCGGACGTTCAGCTTGTCGTTCAGGAACTTCTTTTGGATGCCAAAATCAATGCTGAAGCTGGGGTCATACACGAACACGCCACCCCATACGCCGGGGCCGCTGTACCAGCCGGACAACTCCATTTTGAAGCCCTTGGGCAGGTCGAACGTGTGCTGCTGGTAGATGGAATAGCTGAAAGCCTGCACGTCCACTACTTTGCCGCCGCCGTAGTTTGCTTGGTTGTCGGTGTGGTTGAAATTGCCGCTGAAATAGGCGTTCCACCACTTCACTACCTGCACGGGGGCGCTCACGCTGAAGCTCCAAACCTTTTGCGTAGCAAGGTTGTCCCAATTGATGAAGCTGGCCCGTGGGTCGCTGTCGTCGGGGCCGATGAGGCGGGTAATTTGGTCTTCGGTGAGGCTGTAGCCCAATTTGAAATTGTACATGTACTTCCAAGTCCAACCCAGTTCCACGTTGTTCACGATTTCGGGGCGGAGGCGTGGGTTGCCTTTTTCGAAGGAAAGCTGGCTGAGCTGGTTGTAGAACGGGTTCAGCACGTTGTAGTCCGGGCGGTTGATGCGGCGGCCATAGCTGAGGTTCAGGCTGTGCTGCTCGGCCAATTGCCAAGTGAGGCCCGCATTGGGGAACCAACTGAGGTAGTTCAGCTTCACGGGTGGCTCCATCAGCGAGTCAATGAACGCCTGCAAATTGCCCGTGGCATCGGTCTGCTCGGCACGGAGGCCAGCGGCGAAGTTCCATTTTTTGCCCAGCGGGCGGTTGTAGCTCACATAGCCCGCATACACGTTTTCATCGTAATCAAAACGGTTGGAACGGCGGTCGTTGCGGATGGGCGAGCCGGTTTCCTCGTCATAGACCAGGAAGGTATTGTCAGAGGCTACCCTGCTGAACTTGGTGCCTGCACCGAACTTACCCCCCAAGAGGTCTTGCTCATAATCCATTTTGCCCGTGTAAATATCAATGTCGGAAGGGGTGACGAAACGGGTGACGAACCTCGAAAGCTGGTTGTTTTCATCGCTGTTGAAATACTGGTTGTCCTGTTGGCGCTCGCTCCGGTTGCGGTACGCACCATAGTCGAGGTCAATGTTCAGGGTACGTCCCTTGGCGTTGTCGAAGCGGTAGTTCACGTTGAAGGTGTTCTGTTTCCCGCTGGCATCGTTGAAGGTATTGGCGACCAATATGCTATCAAATGCTGTGGACGAGGAAGCCAATTGCCGGATGGTGATGCGGTTCACGGTGGAGTTGTCGTTATCGCCTTCGTTGGCATTGACGAGGAAGCCGACCGTATGTTTTTTCCCAAGGAAAAAATCGGTGCCAAGGCGCACATTGTAATATTGCCAAGCGGGGCGGTTCTCGTTCGTCTCGCCGAGCAAGAGGCCGTTCTGGGTGCTGTTGAACTGCATACTGTTGATACCCTCGCCACCGCCGATGCCCGCCGAGCCGAAGGCGTTCATATGCTTGTTCCTGAAATTGCCCGTGCCGCTGGTGTTCTTGCGGAAGCGCTTGCCCTGGCTGACGTTGCCGCTGAGGCTGCCGTTGGCGCCAAGGCTTTTGTCCCGTTTCAAGCGGATGTCAATGATGCCTGCATTGCCCTCGGCCTCGTATTTGGCACCGGGGCTGGTGATGATGTCGAACCGCTCGATTTGGTCGGCGGGCAGGTTTTGCAGGTAGTTGGAAAGGTCTTGCCCGGTGAGCGGGAGGCGCTTGCCGTCCACGTAGAGTAGTACGCCCGCCCTGCCGAGCAGGCTCACGTTATCGTTGTTGTCCACCGTCACGCTGGGGGCTTTGCGGAGCAACGAAAGCGCATCGTTGCCCGTGCTGTTGATGGTTCCCTCCACGTTGAAAACGGTGCGGTCAGGCTTTACCTCCACCATGGGGCGGCTGGTGGTGACGGTGGCCGTTGCGAGTTCCACCGTAGCAGCGGGGAAGCTGATGCCGCCAAGGTCGAGGTTCTGACCGTCGGCGAGGGCGATGCCGTCCTTGCGGAAGTCGTTCATCCCGACGAAAGTGGCGGTGATGAAGTAGCTGCCCGACTTGAGGTTGCGCAGCATGAAATTACCGGATTCGTCGGTGGTTTCCACTTTCTGGAGCAGGCTGTCGGTGGCTGAGAACAGGGCCACATTGGCGAAGACAACGGGCGAGCCGCTGGCGTCCTTCATTTGGCCTTTGATAGTAGCGGATTGGGCTTGCACCAAGCATGGCAGTGCAAGGATTAGACACAGTCGGATGATTTTCATATGTTTTACAGTCAGGTGAAAAAATGTATCGAAAGGACAAAGCTCATGGCAAAAAGTTGCGGGGCCATGCTTTTTTTGACCAGCACCCGATTTGTCTGGACGAATATTGTCCAACAAAATGTTGGCCGTTGTAAAGCACTATATTGCATAAACCGACCATGCCTTTGCCTTTAAAATGACTGCAAAGAAACCGACCTCTACTGACAACCCTATGTCAGTGGGTATAATATTTTAAACAAAATATTTAAAAATTGATTCACCAAAAACAACAAACGGGTGTTCCCCCTCAAGGAAACACCCGTTCGATTTTATATAGAGTGTGCCAACCACACCTCCATACCATTATAAATCAGACTTCTCAACCTTTCATCGCTCCTTCATTAGCAGCGTTGTAGCGCTTGGTCACTTCCTGCCAGTTGATGACGTTGAAGAAGGCCGAGATATAGTCAGGACGGCGGTTCTGGTAGTTCAGGTAGTAGGCATGTTCCCACACGTCGAGGCCGAGGATGGGGGTGCCTTTCTTATCGGCAACGTCCATCAGCGGGTTGTCCTGGTTGGGCGTACTGGTGATGAACAGCTTGTCGTCGCCATCGGTGCAGAGCCAAGCCCAGCCGGAGCCGAAGCGGGTCGTTGCGGCAGCACTGAACTGCTTTTTGAACTCCTCGAACGAGCCGAAGTCACGGGCAATCGCCTTCGAAATGTTCATCTGGGCAGATGGCTCGCCGCCGCCATCGGGCGACATGACCTCCCAGAACAGGTTGTGGTTGAAGTAGCCGCCGCCGTTGTTGCGGATGGCCGGGCTGTGCTGGCTGATATTGGCCAAAATCTGCTCGATGCTTTGGCCTTCGAGCGCAGTGCCGGCAATAGCAGCGTTCAAGTTGTTGGTGTATGCCGCATGGTGTTTGCCGTGGTGGATTTCCATGGTGCGGGCGTCAATATGCGGTTCGAGGGCGTCGAACCCATAGGGTAAATCTGGAAGTTGAAATGCCATAATTCATTTTGTTTTTAACATGAAACTGGCCGCCAAGATAGGTAGGCAGCCTTTAAAACAATAACCGAGGAATATTAAATTTGTTTTGAGGGGTTGATAAATCGTAGCAGTTTAGTGCGCCGTTGAACTCCGCAAAGGTCGAAACAGAAAATTTCGAAGCAATTTTCCGTTTCGACCTAAAAAAAACATTCCGGCGGCGATGTAAGCTCCGCTTACATCGCCGCCGGAATGTTTTTTTTAGGTTCAGCAATTTGACTTTTTGCCTCAGCAAAAAGTCAAATTGCTGAACCTTTCATAGTCCCGCCTTCGGGCGCTATGGGTGTTGACGCTGATTATGTTGGTTGAATTTGGAGACTCGGAGTTAAAAACACTCAAATCTCCGTGTCCCTCTGTGCCCTACGCATCTCTGTGTTAAAACATATTTTTGCTCCGCAAACCACCACACCATGCTAAAAATCGGCGTCATTGGCGCAGGCCACCTCGGCAAAATACACCTGAAATGCCTGCTCGAACTGGGCGAACACTACCACCTCGTCGGCCAGTACGACATTGACCCAGGCGTGGCTTCGGCTGCTTCGCAACAGTTTGGTATTCAAACATTTGCGAACTACGAAGCCCTCCTTGACGCCGTGGACGTGGTGGACATCGTGACGCCTACGACCACCCATTTCGACTTGGCAATGGCGGCCATCGAGCGGGGCAAGCACCTCTTCCTCGAAAAGCCCGTAACGCAGACCGTGGACGAGGCCCACCAACTCATTGCGGCAGCAAAAAAGCAAGGAATCACGGCGCAAGTGGGCCATGTGGAGCGCTTCAACCCGGCCATGCTTACCGTGCGGGGCGTGGCCATGCACCCCATGTTCATCGAAGCGCACCGCCTCGCCAACTTCAACCCCCGTGGCACCGACGTGCCCGTGGTACTCGACCTGATGATTCACGATATTGACATCGTGCTGAGCCTCGTGCGGTCGCCCGTGAAGACCGTCAGCGCCAGCGGCGTGGCCGTCGTCAGCGACTCGCCGGACATCGCCAACGCCCGCATCGAGTTCGAGAACGGCTGCGTGGCCAACCTGACGGCCAGCCGCATCAGCATGAAGCAGATGCGCAAGGTTCGCCTCTTCCAAAAAGACGCCTATATCAGTTTGGATTTTTTGGAAAAATCGGCGCAGGTGGTGCGGATGCACGAGCCGGGCAAGCAGCCAGAGGGCATCCCTTCGTTTGACTTGGAAACGCCCGGCGGCACGAAGGTCATTTCGATGGAAATGCCGCCCGCCGAACCGGTGAACGCCATCCGGGAGGAGCTTAAAGCATTGGCTTTGAGTATTTTACAAAAAGAAAAAACCGCCGTGACACTGGAAGATGGGGCGGCGGCTTTGGAAGTGGCTTGGCGGGTGATGGAGGAGGTGGCGGGGAGGATGAATAGGGAGGTGTGATTTTTTGCCTTCGGCAAAAGAGATGAAACTTTAAATATTGTGAGCTTTTTGCCGAAAGCAAAAAGGATGAACGCTGAAGCAGGGAGGCGCAGAGTTCTTTTGCCTTCGGCAAAAATTGCGAACGCTGAGGCAGGGAGGCGCAGAGGGTATTATTTTTAGGGCAAAATCTTTAATCTCACCATAAAAACATTTGTTCGAAGGAAAGTGAATAATTTTTAGAAAAATGCCACTGAGTCATGTGATGCCAGTCCCCATTTTTGCCGAAGGCAAAAAAACCTCTGCGCCTCTGTAACTCAGCGTTCATCCCTTTTGCCGAAGGCAAAAGCCATTCAGAACCACAACACTTAGCTTTATGCGCAAACTAACCGCCGACCTCCTCCTCCCCATCACCTCCGACCCCCCCAAAAACGCCGTCGTCATCACCGACGACCAAGGCAAAATCCTGGCAATTGACCAACGGGAAAACCACGACCCGGCCTCGTTGGAAGTGCATCGGGGCGTCATAACGCCGGGCTTCGTGAATGCCCATTGCCACCTCGAACTCTCGCACATGAAGGGCGTGGCGCCAACGGGCACGGGACTTTTGCCGTTTTTGAAGACCGTCGTCAACCACCGCAACGTGCCGCAGGAGCAGATTGACACCGCCATCGAGCAGGCCGACCGGGCGATGTGGGAGGCTGGCATCCAGGCCGTTGGCGACATTTGCAACAAGGCCGATACAGCCGCCACCAAGCGCCGCAGCCCCATCCGTTATTACAGTTTTGTGGAGATGTTCGACTTCCTCAACGACGCACGGGCGCAGCAGACTTTTGATGGCTATTATGAGGTTTTTGCGCAGCAAAGCGATGAAAATGGCGATAGAAAAAGCTGCGTGCCACATGCACCATACACTGTCTCCAAGACCCTCTTCAAGCTCATCAATGCAGCGAACCAGTCACCAATCACCAATCACCAATCACCATTTACCATCTCCATCCACAACCAAGAGACCATCCACGAGGACCAGTTCTTCTTGAACAAAACGGGTGATTTCAACGAGTTCTACCGCTCCTTCGGCATCCTGCTCGACGGCTTCGAGCCGACGGGCAGGCCCTCCATCTACTACGCCCTCGAAAATATGGATGCACAGCATCGGACGCTGCTAGTCCATAACACCGAAACCTTGCCCGAAGAAATACTGGCTGCCAAAGCTTGGGCCTCCCAATCCGCAATCCGCAATCCGCAATCCGCAATCTTCTGGTGTAGCTGCCCCAACGCCAACCTTTATATCGAAAACCGCCTGCCAAACTATCGCTATTTCATTGAAAATGAGGCGATTGTATGCCTCGGTACGGACAGCCTGACCTCCAATTGGCAGCTCTCCATTCTCGAAGAAATGAAGACCATCACCCGCTACCAGAGTTATGTGCCGTTTGAAATGCTGCTGCGCTGGGCGACGCTGAACGGGGCAATGGCGCTCGGTTTTGAAGATGAACTGGGCAGCATCGAAGTGGGCAAGCGCCCCGGCCTGCTGCTGCTCGACCTCGATGAAAGACTACAACTCGACTTTTCGACGAAGGTGAAGCGGCTGGTTTGATAATGCGGTCGGCTTTGCTAATATTTACACCCAAAACCTGTCCGTTTCATGGAAAATCAAGAAAAAAGCAAGCTAAAGGAATGGCTCGACAAAATCCAGCAGGACAGTTGGCAACTGGAGCTGGTGGTGACGGGGTTCAGTATCTTCCTGGTGCTAGGGGCTTTGCAAGCCATTGATAGGATGGAGCCAAATGTCCGATTGCTGAACGAGGGCATGGGGGATATTGGCAAGCTTGTATCCATATCATTTACCGTACTTGCTATTTCGCTGCTGTTCTTCCTCATCAACCTTGTGCTGCACGTCGTCCTGCGTGGCTTGTGGATTGGTGCCGTCGGCCTTCGTTCCGTCTCCGGGGATATTGATTTCGAAAAACTGGGCTTCTCCCCTCGTTTTGACCAGTTCCTACGGCGCAAAACGGGCAGTTTTGATGGCTATATCGAGCGGTTGGAGAACCTGTGCAGCATTGTTTTTGCCTTCACTTTCCTTTTGGTTTTCGTCATCTTATCGGCAGCCATTTGGGGTTTTTCCGCTGCCTTCATCCTTGATTTGGCAAGGGCAAACCTGACAGGTGGATTTGGCGAAATTGTGACTTCTGGGCTGGACCTTGTGCTCGCCTTGACCGGCTTGATTTATATGCTGGACTTCGTGACGCTGGGTTGGGTGAAAAAAAGGCGGTGGTTCTCCAAGGTCTATTATCCGATTTATCGCATTTACGGGTTCATCACCCTATCGGCACTGTACCGCCCGATGTATTATAACCTCATTGACAACAAGCTGGGGCGCAAGGCCGCTTGGTTGTTGATACCGTATATCGTGGTGGTGGTATGGCTGGCTTCCATGAGGGCTGACTCCCATGCTTGGTTCGCCACTGAGGAAAACAACTATGAAATCGTTAGGTCTTGCTACGACGACCTACGGAAGGAAGGCAAGCTGGTGCAGACGGCAAGCATCCCGTCTAAATTCGTTGGCAATGGGTACTTGGAGCTGTTCATCCGATACCAAGCTTACTTCGACGACCGCACCCTCAAACAGAAATGTCCTGGTGTGAAGCCTAGCCTTGAGCCGGGATTTCATTCGGGTTTTTACAATGGTTTTTCAGGTAAGGAAGCGCACGAAGAACAGGTTGATTTCCCGAAATTGAGCTTTGAATGCTTGTCCTCGCTCTATGAGTTGCGCATCAACGACAGCCTGTTCCAGCAGCCGGGCTAACGTTTTTACAAGCACCCCAACAAGGACGAACGGGGCCTGCTCACCGTGCTCGATGTGGCCTACCTGCCCCGTGGCGAGCATGAAATCAGCATCCGAAAACTGGGGCGTGACACCACCGATGGCGCCGATGCGTTGATTATGAAAGACTTCGTGCGCTTCCCGTTCTGGAAGGAATAACTGTCGTTTTGTCAGCGTTTTAGGCAGGGTATGTTTTTTGCGTTTCTTCGCATCAAATTGCAATCCATGAAAAATTTCCGTTACCGATTCCTACTGCTACTCATCGTCGTCATCTCGGCCTTTTCCTTTGTGCCGCCCACGCACCAACTGCCGGAACGCAACCGCTTCATACCTGAAGCCGTATATGAACTGCCGCCCGTGGCGACCCTCACGCTGACCGCCTCCGAAGTGGAGGCCGCCAAGGGCGAAACGGCTTGCGTGGAAGTCAAGGCCAAGGATTTCAACCAAATTCTTTCCATGCAGTACAGCATGAATTGGGACGCCAACGTGCTGAAATTCAAGGAAGTACGCAGTTTCGGGCTGGAAGGGATGAGCATTCAAAGTTTCGGGGCGCACCTTGCCAGCAAAGGCACCCTGACCTTCTCTTGGTACGACCCCTCGCTGCGAGGCTTCAGCAAACCAGAAGGACACAAGCTCTACGAACTATGCTTCGAGGTCGTAGGCAAGCCAGGCAGCAAGTCGAAGTTCGAATTCAGCGGCAAGCCGACGACGATTGAAATTGCCAACTCGGCCAGCCAGTTCCTCGAACTTCGTTCTGTTAGCGGACTGGTGACGGTGAAGTAATTGTTGCCTGTCTAGCGTGAACTACGACCATCCAGCAATTCAACAATTGAGCAATCAAACAATCAAACAATTTTAAAATAAATGAAAATCCCTCATTTTCAAGGAGTTATCACCATTTTTTGCTTTGCAATTTTCTTAGCTGCCTGCGGCAACGACGACCCTGCCCGTGAGGCTGCCACCGAAAAAGCCCTTGAAACTACCGGGCAATTGGAGCAGCCCAATCAGCAACAGTCGCCGACAACCGACCCCGCCAATCCCCAAACGCCACCCGACCAACAGCCGCAGCCAACGCCGTCGGCAAATCCCAAAGAGACCCGACCCAAGACGGCAGGCACCATCAACCTTGGCATTACCGGCGGCACGGCAGAGAAAGGGAAACAATCCTGTGTGGCCATTACCGCTAAGAATTTCAAGGCGGTGGTTTCCATGCAATACACCATCAAATGGGACCCTAAAGTGCTGAAATTCAAAGAAGTAAAGGGTTTTACGCTGCCTGGCCTCAATGCCGACAGCTTCGGCAAGCACATCCTCGACAAGGGCCTTTTGACGCACTCTTGGTACGACGCCAATATCAAGGGCATCACCAAGGGCGACGGCGAAACACTCTACGAAATCTGCTACGAGGCCATAGGTTCGGAAGGCAGCAAGTCGGCCATCCAAATCGTTGATGCCCCCACTATCATCGAAATCGCCAACGCCAATAGCGAGTTTTTCACCCTCGACGCAACAGCGGGAATGGTGCTCGTGAAATGAAACTTGATGCTGGATACTTGATGCTGGATACGGCATGACTTGTCCAGCATCAAGCATCCAGCATCCTGCATCCAACCATGATTAAACGATTCGTAAAACTCACTTTCCAGCCGGAGCGGCTACCGGATTTTATGGCCATTTTTGAGGAGAGCAAGGAAAAAATCCGGGCCTTCGAAGGCAACCTTCATTTAGAGCTTTTGCGGGATGTTGCGCAGCAAAACGTGCTGTTCACCCTGAGCCATTGGGAAGATGAGGCGGCCTTGGAGCGCTATCGCCAATCGGAATTGTTCCAGACTACTTGGGCCAAAACGAAACTGCTTTTTGCGGACAGGGCGCAGGCTTGGACGGTGGAGCAGGTAGAGGAGGGGGAAGAGAGGTGAGAGAGGGTGAGAGAGTGAGAGAGGTTAGCGGATGAAGATGAGGGCGATGAACTGGGCAATGAAGCCTACAAAAAAGCCAGTATAGAGCTGCTTTTCGTTATGGGCACCGAGCAGGAGCCTTGCCGTACAGACCAATCCAGCCAAGATGATAACGGCCATCAGCACGAAATTGGTGCTTATTTCATACATCCCAACTGGCCCAAGGTTCGCGGTGAAGGTGTCAAAATTGAAGAAGAGGGTGTTGATGAGGGCCATGCCCACCAAGCCGCCCATACCTACCGCATGGGCACTGATTTTCGTGAAGTTATTGAAGAAAAAAGCCATGAACAGCCCAATCGTTGAGCCGAGCATCGTGATGACGAGTGGCTTGGGAAACTGTTTTTCCTTGAAGTTGAGGAACATCCAGATATAGAAAACCCCGGTAAGGATGTATGGCCCGATGCGCTCATAGCGGTCTTGCAGTTCCATTGATTTGACCATGTTCAGCGATTTCATCATGAACACAGCAAAAAAAGGCATCACAAACGTGGAAAGGAAAACCATCAGCACCAGCTTCCATTGCTCAGCCATCTTATTGACGCCAAATTGATAGGGGTTGATGACGAGCAGCAGCAACAGCATGTACGTCACCATGAGCAAGGGGTGGAAGATGACTGAAAGTATTTGTGCGGTGGTGCGAAGCATGGTATGGTTTAAAATGGCGGCAAAGTTCATTTTTTTGGTTGATTGGGCTAATAAAACTTGACGAGTAGGAGAAACTATTCGTTCCGATCAACCCATATCAACCCCATCAACCTTCCGCAACTGGTCACTTCACCCTGTACCAATATTGCGTCCTATAAAAGCCAAACAGATAGCCCCGCACGACGAGCGTGTTCGGGTCGCCGTCTTTCAGCCACATTTTGCAGGTGTACCATTTGCCGTTTTCGGGGTCGAGGATTTTGCCGTCCTGCAACTCCCTACCATCAAGCACCATGTTCTCGAGCATGACCATACCCACCACGTTCTTGTTGTGGCGGTCGCCGGTGCATTTTTCGCATTTCGTGTCGGCGGGCTTAAGCAGCAGCTTGGCCACCTTTCCATGGTACTTGTTCCCAGTTTGGTAGATTTCGACATGGCTCTTGGCCTGCTTCGTCTCGTCGTCAATGGTCTTCCAAGTGCCGGTGAAGGATTGCTGTGCCCGCGTTACACAAGCAAAAGCAAACAACAGGAAGAAGGCCAGGATTTTTTTGGTCAGCATCATAAAATTGGATTTTTTGCAAAAATAAGGTATTGGATAAATCCATCTGGCATGTTATAGCTCACGCCGCCAAGTTTTGTGCAGGGGGTCTGTGGCGGCTGCAACGCCCCCACCCCCCTATGCATGAAACTTGGCGGCGTGAGCTATACACCACAAAACAAAAGCCTCCCTCCAAACACCCCGCTCCAATAACAAAAGTCATTTTGACAAGATGATGATTTTCTTCCTTTAATTCTTAAAATCAACCAAAATTGACATCGAAACAAAATATGTTTCTTTAAATCGTTCATCAAAAAAATACTTATATGGAAGCCATGACCAAAACAAGAACCATAGAACTGGAAGCCTTCATGCAAGGCATCAGAGACCGCAACCCGCACGAACCAGAGTTCCATCAAGCCGTCCAGGAATGGGCGAGTGCCGTTGTTCCGTTCGTCAACAAAAACCCTCAATACGCCGCCTCCAACCTGCTGGAACGGATGACGGAGCCAGAGCGGGTGATTATGTTTCGGGTGAGTTGGATTGACGACAAGGGGCAGGTTCGCCTCAACAAGGGCTATCGGGTACAGTTCAACATGGCCATTGGCCCGTACAAGGGCGGCCTGCGGTTCCACCCGACCGTGAACCTCAGCATCTTGAAGTTCCTCGGCTTTGAACAAGTGTTCAAAAACAGCCTGACCACACTGCCGATGGGCGGTGCCAAAGGCGGCTCGGACTTCGACCCCAAGGGCAAGTCCGATGCTGAAATCATGCGGTTCTGCCAAGCTTTCATGACCGAGCTTTACCGCCATATCGGCCCTGACAAGGACGTGCCCGCTGGCGACATTGGCGTGGGCGGACGGGAGGTCGGCTACCTGTTCGGCATGTATAAAAAACTGCAAAACGAGCACACGGGCGTGCTTACGGGCAAGGGCCTCGAATACGGTGGCAGCCTCATCCGGCCAGAGGCCACTGGCTACGGCACGGTTTATTTCATGCAAGAAATGCTGAAGCGTAAGGGCATGAAGCTGGACGGCAAACGCTGCCTCGTTTCCGGCTCCGGCAATGTGGCACAGTACACCGCCGAAAAACTGCTAAACCTTGGTGCCAAAGTGCTTACCCTCTCCGACTCCGATGGCACGGTCTATAGCCGTGACGGCATTACCCGTGAAATGCTCGACTACGTAATGGATTTGAAAAACAACCGCAGGGGCCGCATCAAGGAGTTTGCGGAGCATTACAACCTGCTCTACTTCGAGAACGGCAAGCCCTGGAACATTGCTTGCGACCTCGCATTCCCATGCGCCACCCAGAACGAGATAGACTGCAAAGACGCCGCCGCCCTCGTCAAGAATGGCTGCATCGGCGTCGCAGAAGGTGCCAATATGCCTACCAATATCGAAGGCATCGAAGTGTTCCAAAAAGCGGGCATCCTGTACGCCCCCGGCAAGGCTTCCAATGCGGGCGGCGTGGCCACCTCCGGCCTTGAAATGTCGCAGAACAGCCTCCGCTACAACTGGACACGGGAGGAAGTGGACGACCGCCTGCACCATATCATGCAGGACATTCACGCCAAATGCGTCGAGTACGGCACGCTGGAAAACGGCAAAGTGGATTACGTGAAAGGTGCCAATATCGCTGGCTTCGTGAAAGTGGCGAAGGCGATGCTGGCGGAAGGTATTGTATAAAAACTATTTGAATTTCAGTTGGAACGGCGGGGCAGGGTTATGCGCTCCGCCGTTTTTTATTTAAGTATAAAAACGATTTTGACCATGCCATCGAAAAGATTGAGTGGAAGAAAAGAGAATACGGCCAGTTGGAAAAAGATGTGCTTGCACAACCAATGAAACTGAAGCAACTGCAATCCTAAAGCGCTTGCTTTAATCTTATATCCTCACATTACAGCAACTTTCTTTCCCTTTTGCCTACCTGTTTTAGTTGCGGCTTTGGGTTTCTGACCACCACTTGGTTTCGTTTTTGACTTTGGCACCACGCCAGTTCTCTTGAATGTCGCTATTGCCTCACTGATAGCCTCTTTGTCAGAGCTTGCGATAGTGGTTGTGGATTTACGATGAGGTCAATTCCTTTCGGCTCTTTTATTTGCCCCATTTTCAAGTTTTGAAAAATTGACATGTACAAAGCTAAATAAAGAAGCTGTTTAGACTTTCCTTGTTTGGCTAAAAATGGCGCTTTCCGCCCAGAAACCAGCAATTCCCTCGGCAATAGCCCTACTATTCCCTCGAAAATTCCAGATTTCTGAACGAAAACCCCTCATTTTTAACTCAAACAGAAAAGTCTAAACAGCTTCAAAGTAAGATTCTAAAAAGAACCAGCAGTAGCTTCAAAACAAAAAGGGCAACCGTCCAATTGGACGGCTGCCCTTTTCAGTAAGTAATCAGACTATTATCAGCCTTTGTTCACGAGTAGGCGCTGCTCAAAGCGAACACCGCCCACTTTCATTGTAACGATATAAACACCAGAATTGAACTGGCGTACATCAACCTTGTCGTTCAACTGGCCGATGACCCCGAATTCCTTGCGGAGCACCAACTGTCCGTACTGGTTATAGACCTCCATTGTGGCCTCCTGCTCCTCGTCGAGTTGCTCGATTCGCACGTTGACGAAGCTGCCAGCGGGGTTCGGGGCAAGGCTGAACGGTGCGTCCTTCTGCTGCGGTGCCGACTTGACGGTGGGCGACTGTCCATCCGGTTCGTTCGGTATGCCAGCGGCGCTGGATGCGCAGAGGTCGTTGTCCGGTACAAGGCTGGTGCCGTTCCAGTAGGCGTTGACCCTTGACAGGTGGTCGTTCAGGGCCGAAGCGTAGGCAATCCGCTGCCCCTGGGTCAGGTTGAGCGCCCCGTTGAGGAAGAGGTTGGCCATGTCGAGCAGGCCGCCGACGGTGTTCGGGAAGTCGTGGGCGATGCCCGGGTTCTCGATGATGCGCAGCACGCAGGCCCCGCCCAGCGGCGGGCAGTAGAGCAGCGGCTGTGCGAACTCGATGCAGTCGAGCCGCTGGTTGCGGATGTCGGCCAATGCCAAGCTGTTGTACCTGACGTTGTAGCGGATGTTGAGGGTCAGGGCGATGGCGTTGGCGGCCAGGCTGTTCTTCATGCCTCCGATTCCCAATGGGTTGCAGCCGGTGCAGTTCACCTGGTGGCAGTTGGAGAGCACCGTGGGGCCTGCGGTGCCGGGCAGCAGGTTGACGATGCACTGCGGGTCGTTGACGGTGAGCGACCTGGCGGTGCCGCCGATGACGATGGGGTTGTTGGGCCCCACCAGGCTGGAGATGACCTGCAGGTCGCTCTCGTTGCCAGTGGAGTTGCCAGGCTCGCCGCCGGGGATGCCCCAGGCGGACTGCGGGAAGCTCTCGATGGGCAGGCAGGTGCCGGAGTAGGTCACTGCGCAGAGCGACGGCATCTCGTTGCCGCAGGCGTCGGTGATGCGGAAGTAGAAGGTGCGGCCGAAGGTGAACTGGCCATTGTTGTCGGGGTCGGAGCACTCCCAGAGTGCCGACCAACTGTCGAGGGTCACCTTGATGTTGTCGCCGCTGCAAACGTCGTAGATTCCGCCCTCCTCGATGAGTTCGGCGACCTTGCCGCTGAAGTCGAAGTCCTCTGGGCACGGCACGTCCTCGACGCAGGCGATGTCGGTCACGTCCACGTTGGGGCACTGGCCGACTGGCGGCTCGCTGTCGTTGGCGATGTAGGTGAAGCTCCACGGGGCGCTGTTGCCAGCGCAGTCGGTGTAGGTATAGGTGTACTTGCGCCAGCCGGAGCAGCCGTTGTCCTCACCCTGTATGGTCGGGCCGGAGATATGCACCTGCTGTCCACAGTTGTCGTACAGCACCTGTGGGAACGGCGGCTGAGCATAGAGCAGGCAGCCGACCTCGAAGGTCTCGTCAAGTGGTACGACGAGGCTGCCAGTGTAGTTGATGATATAGGTCTTTGACCAAGTGAGGGTATTGCCCTCGCAGTCCTTGTAGGTCCAAGTGTACACACGGCTTGCCTCACAGCCTTGGTTGTTGTTGGTGCCGGAGACAACCGGGCCAGCAGGCGTGATGAGCTTTCCGCAGTTGTCGAGCACCGTGGGCGGTGTCGGCAGGGTAGCATTGGCTGGGCAGCCGACGGTCATTGTTTCGCTTGCCGGCACATTAAATGGCTGGTACTCAATTGTGTAGGTGAACTGCCAAGTGGCGGTGTTGCCCTCACAGTCGGTGTACTGGTAGCTATAGGTGCGGGTGCCTTCACAGAGCGGTTTATTGCTCACAGTGGTAACAGGCGTCAATACCTCGCCGCAGTTGCTGGTGACAACAGGCGGTGTGGGCTGTGCGTCAGTCTGGTCTGGGCAGGCCACGGTTGCCGAACCGTTTGGCGTGGCAATGGTGAACGGCTGCCGCTCGATGGTATAGACAAAGCTCCAGGTTGCTGTATTGCCTTCGCAATCGGTGTACGTCCATGCGTAAGTCCTGGTACCCTCGCAGGTGAGCGGGTTGGGCACGTTGGTAATGACCGGACCTGCGGGGGTCAACACCTCGCCACAGTTACTGGTGACGGTCGGTGGCGTAGGCTGCGTGGCGTTGGCCGGGCATGCGACGGTGGAAGAACCGTTGGCAGGCACAGTGAACGGCTCACGTTCGATTGTGTAGGTAAAGGACCAAGTACGCACGAGGCCTGCACAGTCGGTGTAGGTCCAAGCATAGGTGCGGGTGCCTTCACAGGTGATAGGGTTCGGTGTATTGGTGACTGTTGGGCCAGCCGGTGTCAGAACCTTGCCACATCCATCGGTCACAGCAGGTGGTGTAGGCTGCACAGCGAGTGCCGGGCAAGCGACTGTTGCAGCACCGTTCGCTGGTGTAGTAAACGTCGGGTAAGCCGGCACGGTGAAGGTGGAGGTGCAGGTCGTCGTCGTGGGCGCACAGTTGCTGGTATAGGTGAAGGTCACCGTGCGGGTCACAGCTGTTGCGGAGCAGATGGAAGGCGCTCCCACACTGTTGTTCGTCAGCACGCCGCTGCAGCCGCCCGAAGCGGTGGCGGAAGCCAGCCACGCATTATATGCTGCGTCGAGTTGGGTCTGCGTAAGGCAGGCGCTTGCCGTTGTCGGGGTGGGGCAGGTGAGCACGACCGTCGGTGCCGCCGCCACGGTGAAGGTGGCCTGGCAGGTGGTGGTCGTTGGAGCACAGCTGCTCGTATAGGTGAAGGTCACGGTCGTGGAACCGCCACAGGCGCTGGGCGCTCCCGTGTTGTTGTTCGTCAGAAGACCATTACAACCACCGCTGGCACTGGCTGAGGCCAGCCAAGTTGCGAAAGCTGTGTTCACCGCCGCTTGAGTCTGGCAGGCTGCCGCCGTGGTGTTGGTCGGGCAGGTCAGTATGACAGTTGGTGGAGCAGCTACCGTAAAGGTCGCTTGGCAGGTGGTGGTCAATGGTGCACAAGTACTGGTATAAGTAAAAGTGACAGTCGTCGAACCGCCGCAAGCAGAAGGCGCTCCCGTGTTGTTGTTCGTCAGGACGCCGTTGCAGCCACCGCTGGCCGAGGCCGTTGCGAGCCATGCGGCAAATGCCGTATTGACAGCCGCCTGTGTTTGGCAAGCCGCTGCCGTGGTGTTGGTCGGGCAGGTCAGCACCACGGGGGACGAAGCTACCGTAAAGGTCGCTTGGCAGGTCGTCGTCAGCGGTGCACAACTGCTGGTATAGGTGAAGGTGACGGTTGTTGAACCGCCGCAAGCAGAAGGTGCACCCGTATTGTTGTTCGTCAGGACGCCGTTGCAGCCGCCACTGGCCGAGGCTGAGGCGAGCCATGTGGCAAAGGCGGCGTTGACAGCAGTCTGCGTCTGGCAAGCCGCTGCCGTGGTGTTGGTCGGGCAGGTCAGCGCGACCGTTGGCGGAGTCGCCACGGTAAAGGTTGCTTGGCAGGTGGTGGTCAATGGTGCACAAGTACTGGTATAAGTAAAAGTGACAGTCGTCGAGCCACCACATGCGCTAGGCGCTCCCGTATTGTTGTTGGTAAGAACACCGTTGCAGCCGCCGTTGGCCGAGGCCGTTGCGAGCCAAGCGGCGAAGGCCGTATTGACCGCTGCCTGTGTCTGGCAGGCCGCTGCCGTGGTGTTGGTTGGGCAGGTCAGCACTACGGTTGGTGGTGCCGCCACCGTGAAGGTAGCTTGGCAGGTGGTGGTAGGTGCAAGGCAAGTGCTGGTATAGGTAAAGGTGACCGTTGTAGAACCACCACAAGCACTGGGTGCTCCCGTGTTGTTGTTCGTCAGAACGCCGTTGCAGCCGCCGCTGGCCGAGGCCGTTGCGAGCCAAGCAGCAAAGGCTGTGTTCACCGCCGCTTGTGTCTGGCAAGCTGCCGCCGTTGTGTTGGTCGGGCAGGTCAGCATGATGGGCGGCGTAGATGAAACAGTGAAGGTCGCTTGACAAGTGGTCGTCAATGGCGCACAGGTACTGGTATAGGTAAAGGTCACCGTCGTTGAGCCGCCTGAGGCAGGTGGCGCTCCTGTGTTGTTGTTCGTCAAAACGCCGTTGCAGCCGCCTGTGCCGCTGGCAGTTGCCAGCCAAGCAGCGAAGGCTGCATCAATTTGCGGTTGCGTTTGGCCAAGCGCCTCCGAGCTATTCGTCGGGCAGGTGAGTACCACTGGCGATGAAGCTACGGTGAAGGTGGCTTGACAGGTGGTGGTCAGCGGAGCACAACTGCTGGTGTAGGTGAAGGTAACGGTCGTAGAGCCGCCACAAGCAGGCGGAGCACCCGTGTTGTTGTTCGTCAGAACACCGTTGCAGCCCCCGCTGGCCGAGGCTGAGGCCAACCAAGTGGCGAAGGCCGAGTTCACTGCTGCCTGTGTTTGGCAAGCTGCAGTCGCAGTATTCGCTGGGCATAACAGAATCACAGTAGGCGCTGCGGCCACGGTGAAGGTTGCCTGGCAGGTAGTGATCAATGGCGCACAACTGCTGGTATAGGTGAAGGTTACGGTCGTACTGCCGCCGCAGGCAGAAGGCGCTCCCGTGTTGTTGTTCGTCAAGACGCCGTTGCAGCCGCCGCTGGCCGAGGCCGTTGCGAGCCAAGTGGCAAATGCTGTGTTCACGGCTGCTTGAGTTTGGCAGGCTGCTGCGGTGGTGTTGGTCGGGCAGGTGAGCACCACGGTCGGTGCGGCCGGCACGGTAAAGGTTGACTGGCAGCTGGTGGTGAATGGCGCACAACTGCTGGTGAGGGTAAAGGTCACTGTCCTTGAGCCGCCGCAGGCAGATGGTGCTGGCCCGCCGCCATCGTCCGATCCTGAAAGGTTGCAGCCACCTTGGCCATTGAAAGTGGCCAACCAAGCTGCATATTGTGCATTCACAGCAGCTTGCGTCTGGCAGGCGGCCACGGTGGTTGGCACTGGGCATACGATACTGACCGGCGGCGGAGCGGATACCGTGAAAACGGCTTGGCAAGTCGTCGTAAGCGGCGCACAGGTGCTTGTATAAGTAAATGTAACGGTCGTTGAACCACCACAGGCAGATGGCGCACCTGTGTTGTTGTTCGTCAGAACACCGCCGCAACCGCCTGTACCAGAAGCCGTGGCCAGCCATGCTGCAAATGCTGCATTTACAGCTGCTTGCGTTTGGCATGCAGCTATGGTCGTATTGGTCGGGCAGGTGAGCACCACGGGAGGGTTGGCCACATTGACGGTAACGGTCTCTGTGTCGCCGTCGTCTTCGCCAACGTTGCCGTTGCCAGGCGTGGAGTCTGGGTCAGATTCTGCGCTGGTGAACACCTCCGCAAAATTGGTGATGGAGGAGCCTGGTGCTCCTGTAACGGTGGCTTGGAAGCTAAGTGTCACCGAACTGCCGGAGTTGATGAGGAGGTTTTCCCAATTCACTCCAGTTGTAGCAGGGCTGCCACTGTTATAACTGCCGGGGCCAGTTTGTGAACCAGCCACAAAGGTCATACCTGTAGGCACTACATCGCGCACAGATAAATTGGTTGCGGGGTTGGGGCCTCCGTTGCTTACTACAATGGTAAAGGTGACTACTTGGTTCTGGTCGGCAGTATTGTCGTCCACTGATTTTGTCAAGCTCAAATCAGCCACTTGTGACGCTGGTTTGTTCTCTTTGATTGGCGGATAATCGGTATTGCCATTTGCTGTAGCGGCTGTCCAGAATAGACAAGCAAAAATGGCTGGAAACAAATTCCTTGAAATGGTTCCAAGTTTGCCAGCAAGACGTCGTAAAATAGCTGAAGATGCGAACAATTCGGCATTTTTACTTGGAAAGGCGTAAAAAATTGGTTGTTTCATTGGCTACAATTGTTGATGATGAGTAAGTATGTAGAATAGTCCCAAAATTTAATGTGAAATTTTCGATTATTCACAAACCTTAGCTGGTTCGCTTCAATCGTGAAACTGCGCACTATGCTCAAGAACTACATGGAACCCGGTTTGAAAAACAGTCTTCGGAAGGTTTTGCGTGTTTTGTTTACGTTGTGATTCCGAATCTTGTTTGATTGGATTTTAAAAACATTTCGGTGTTGGCAAGCAAATACATGTTATTTGGAGCACTTTCTTCTATGTCTGTGGATTGCTTATGGCGGTAAAGGTAAAAGCCGGAGAATAAAACAACAAAGTTTTTTTGCTTAAATTATTGTAGTCTTTTCGTTTTTGTCGGATGGGGCCGAAGCTTTGGGTAAAGGCCAATTTTGAGGTTCAAATTGCAGGGCATCCCTCTATTGTGCAATTGGATTTCCAGCACTGCTCTCAACCTCCACCAGCCATGAAACTTCTTTAGCAGCCGATGAAAAAAAGCAAATTGATTCGGCATTTGAACAAGTCGCCCTATTTTTGAGCCTTCGCCCTATTCAGTATCGTGCAAATAATAATTTGTGGGGTTTTTCAGCGGTTCTCAATCCAAATTCTGATATGACCAAGAACGACATCCTTGACCAATTGGCAAACGACGAGGTCGCCAATGCCATCAAAGCCTTACGGGCTGCCCTGCCCGATGACAATACCATCCTCAATCTTGCTGGGCAATGGAACCGGCTGCAAAAAGAAAAGGCGAACGGCGTCATCTCCAGCGAGTATGCGGGCATGACAGGCAATATCATACGGAACAGCCTCATCGAAATCACCAAGCGGCTGCCCGATGACCTTATAGTTGAAGTTGTGCTGGACAAACCTACCCCTGTTCCCGTTAACGAACCTGAACCTAAGAAGGATGGGCCAAGCGTGTTTTTGTCTTACAACCATGGAGACAAGGTGCAAGCTGACAGAGTCAAGGATTTCTTGAGGGCCAAAGGAATCCAGGTAACGATTGATTCGGAGGCCATGTTGGCGGGTGATAACATCCAGAATTTCATTCAAAAAAGTATCAAAGAGGCGGACATAACCCTATCGCTCGTCTCACCGAAAAGCCTGTTATCGGCGTGGGTCGGTATGGAGAGCATGAATACTTTGATAGGTTCGAAGATAGCTGACAAAAAATTGATTGCGGTGGTAATTGATAAGTCCTTCTATGAGAACTCTTTCGTTGTAACGGCAGTCAAATCCATTGACGCAAAGCTGAAGCAGTTGGACAAAGATGTTGATGAAAGAAGGGAACTGGGGATTGGATGGGAGGATATCCAAAATGAGATTACCCGTGAACGGGACTTGCGAAACGGTCTTGTGAAAATCATTGCCAATTTGAAGGAAAATTTGAACATAGACATTTCAGAAGACCAATTCGAGCCTGGAATGGAAAAGATTGCTTTTAGCATCCTTAATCAAAAAATTAAATGACAGAAGAATACCTATACTCCCTTGCCGATGCTGAGAAGCTCATCAACGGGTTCAACAACTGCAACTTGCCCAAAGAGGAATGGACGCATGAAGCGCACCTGATAGGAGGGCTTTGGATGCTGGCGCAATTCGGCGATGGTGCCCTCGACGAGATGCGCACCCGCATCCGCCGCTTCAACGAATCCGTCGGGGGCGTGAACGACGACCAGAACGGCTACCACGAAACGTTGACCGTGTTCTGGCTTTGGGCCATCAAGGAGATGTTCGCCGACGAGAACGGGAAGTTGCACTGGAACCAAGATGCCCTTGACGACCTGCTTTTCGATGAAACACTTGCCGACCGCAATCTTTGGTCGGAGTTCTACACCAAGGACAGGATGATGTCCGTGGAGGCACGCCGTGGTTTCGTTGCACCTGACCTGAGGGCGATGTAACGGTGTTCGCAACTGATATTCAACAAGTTGCAACGAAAATAAAATTTTTTCTTTCGATTTAGTTTTACCTTCGCCCTCGCAATTGGCTCACCAGACTATTAGACACCACCTCGAATCGGTTCCCCTAAGCAAGTATTGTCACACCCTCTGACAACATTTCCCCTTTTCCTTGAAATGCGCACCCGCTCGTAGCGGTAGCCTATAAAGCAGCAACCAATTCATTAACAACATATCCTCATGAGAAAAACAATCTTCTTCATTGCCTGCCTTTTAGGGCTGATATTTACATTTTCTTCCTGCAAAAAAAAGGAGGTGACCCAAGCCATAGCCAATCCGGTTCCTATGGAAGAGCGCTCCATCCAGCAATCCAAAGGGAAGGACTGTGATGTGCCCGACCTAAACAAGCGCAAGGACTGCGCACAGGTTGACATAACCGTTCCGAAAATCAAGTCAGGTGGTAGCGCCCTCGGCAAGGCCGTGGACGCTTGGGTGGACATGTACCTCCTCCACCAGATTAATTGGGCGATTGCCAGCGAAGATGGCAGTGAACCTAAAACGGTGGAGGCTGGCATCCAGCGCTTTTTTACCACCCACGACGAAAACGCAGGCTCGGTAGCCTCGGGCCAGTACGCATTAACTTGCACCTACGAGGAATTGCTCAATGACGGCAAGTACCTTACCCTGATGCTCAATGGCTACGCTTTTACGGGCGGCAACCGAGTGCTCGAGGATGTTGCCATTGCCAGTTTTGACGTAAAAACGGGCAAGCAACTCACTTGGGACGACCTGGTGAAAGACCAAAAAGCCCTCATCCCAATTGCGCAAGCAAAAGTGCAGGAAAAAAGGTCGGATGCCTTCAAAGAGGGCTTTACCTTCGACAAGGAGGAGCCGTTTGCCCTTCCCTTGGCTTTTGGCCTGTTATCAGATGGAATCTTGTTGCAATACAATCCCGGGGAGATTTACCAGTTGGGTGGCACGACGCAGTTTACCGTTTATTTCAACGAATTGGGGAACAACCTAAAAGTGGCTGCCCCCGCTGCGCCCAAGGAGTCAGCTACCTCCGAAACTGACTTGGGGATTTACGAAGTCGAAGGCAACGACCTCATCATTCCTACCTTCGAGATTGAAGTAAACAACAGCGCCAAGGCCAGCAAGACGCTGGCCGGCAAGAAGGAGACAATCATAGTGTCCGCTTTTTTTTGGGGAGTGCCAACTGACCCCAAAGAACTAGCCAAGGGCGAAGACGGGGCCGTGGTATTTGTGGACAAGCAAATCGAACTGACAGGCGACAACAAAATCGCACGTTTTGAGGGACTGAAGTTCAACAAAGCCCTGCTCTCAAAAGTGGTGGACAAGGACATTTCGTTGAACGTTAATGTTTTCAGTGGCCGCAAATCCTCGGAAGACAACCTGCTCAGCTGTGCCATCCTGGAAAAGACCGCCAGCCAGGTTGCAGGGAAGCGATTCGTGTTAGGCTGCAAGCTCATCGAGGAGCCTGAAAAAGGCGGCCCAGACCTGACCCGGCCATCTGCCTGCTTTGCACTCCCACCCGCCGATGCTGCGCCAGAAAGTGCCCTCAACTTCCTCGTCAATTGCGATTCGGTAGGGAATATCTCGTTTGCAGAACAACCCATGAAAGATATTGATGCGTTGAAGGCTGCATTGCGCCCGCTGCTGAAAGACCATATCAAGGCGAATCCCAAAGCGTTGCCGGGCATCGAGACCGAAGGCTGCCTGATGGGCAACAGCGGTGCCATCCGTGACATGTACGAGGAACTCAAGGCAGAATTGGGTGTAAAGGCCAAGCCTGCCGAGATGGAAAAAGCGGATGGAAAGATAGCCAAGGAACAACCCAAGGAGCAAAAGGAGGCGACCAAAGCAGAGAAGTCCAGCAAGCCAGCAACAACGGTGAAACCCGCTGCCAAACCTGCGAATGAGTCAGCCAAAACCACCACAAAATCCACCACGAAGCCTGCTACGGCGAATAGCGCCAGCCCTGCTGTCACCTTGAAGCAGAACGGCGATATGCTGCTCAACGGCAAGGCCGTCGGCAGTTTTGAGGAGCTTCGCAAACAGTTGCAAGCTGCCCTGTTGGCGCAAGCCACCATCCCTGACAAGGTCGAACTGAAGATTGTCGGCGAGACGGGCATGGGTGCAAGGGCCGAGGTGAACAGCATCATTGATGAGTCCATCAAGGGGGCAAAATGGGTGCGGAAGAAAGCTGCCATCGCAGCCCTGAACACAGCGGTTGGCAAGAAATTGGGAGCGTCCACTCAACTGGAATTGGGCACTTACCAGACCAGCGGCAATTTTGCCTATATCAGCGCCAAGCCCAAGCAGGCCGACGGAAAGGCGATTGATTACAGCAAAACCAGCTATGCCAAGGAAGCCGCCGCTGGCAAACATGCCGACAATGCCATTGGCCTGCTGCAATACGACAAAGGCGCTTGGAAAGTGCTCAACTATAGCCTCGGCCTGACCAAAGCGCCAGTGGATGCTTGGGTGAAGAATTACAAGGCACCGAAGGCACTGTTCGGAGGCACGAAATAACCATCGGCCCATTGCATTTCACAAATTGCGCTGTGGCCCGATAGTTCCATTGCTCCGTAGCGAGGGGTTTCAAACCCCTCGCTACGGAGCAATGGAGTCATCGAACTGTGCATCAACCATCCTTTTTTACAATTCAATCAAATCAAAATGAAATTCCAACCAACTTTCCACCAAGGCGCATTTGCCTTGATTTTCTTTGGCTTTACCCTTGCGTCTTGTGGCGGTGAAAGCCAACCAGCCGAGCAAACGCCAACCACCACGGTTGACACCACACAAGCCGCTGCACCTGCGGAAGCGGAGGCTGCCCCATCGGCCTTGCTCACCAAGTTCGACTTCGAGCATTTTGGCAGCTATGACCTCTCCACCTGGAAAGTAATGGCACCACAGACCGAGGAAGGCGGTGATGTCGTGATTGAAGTCCTGACCTACGAGAAGGACGGCATGAAGATGGAAATCGAAGAGTCGGATCAGGGCGAGTACGGGTATTCGGTATGGTACAGGCTGACGGGTGCAGATGGCAAGGTGCAGAAAACCCGTTCGTTGAAATTCACCAACGAGCCTTTTGCCGTTACGGAATCCGTGAACGATTACACCGTAAAGCCCGCCAAAAAGTACACCCGTACTCAAGAGACGGGGAAGCACCATTTCGAACTGAAACCATTGCCAACGGCGGCCACAGGTGCCTGGGAAGAAGGCCCTGCGGATGAGCTTTAAATAGTTGAAGCTTTGTATTGCAATTTTAGCGTGCCGCTGTACCCTGGAAAGGGTGGATCGAAAATTTTGCGAAGCAAAATTTTCGATCCACCCTAAAAAATTCTTTCCTGTGGCTGTCGGTTCCGCCGACAGCCACAGGAAAGAATTTTTTAGGGGCAGGTTTTCGGGTTTTGCTAAGGCAAAACCCGAAAACCTGCCTCTTTGAGAGTCCTGCTTACTGCGCTGCGGCTTCGGACGCTAAACAGGTACGGAGCCGCTGCTTGGAGTAGTTTTAGGTTGTTTTTGAAAAAATGCCTTGCAATTTTTCAAAAACAACCCTTGCGCTAAATACGTACAGGCAATTTTTCAACCCAAAAGCCAAGCACCTCAAAGAGCGTAAAACTTAATTCACAATGTACTGCCCCACATAAACCATCTAAACCTATCATCATGAAGTACTTTTTCATTTCCTTTCTCTCAGCCTTCACGCTGCTTTCTTGCAAAAACTCCACTTCCACTGAAACGGCCACAGCCGCCGAAGTGCCCACCGACAACGGCGGCTCGCAGGATGACCCCGACCTCGTTGCCATCAATGAGACCATTCACGGATTCTATAAATGGTATGAAACCAACATGAATGCCTTGGCGAACATAAATTATGTCAAAGGTGGTAAATCCTCAACGCTTGACAATGCCCAGTTAGATTCTTACTATGCTAAGTTGAAGGAATCTGGCTTTATCAGCCAGGCATACATTGATGCAGACAAAGCCTACTTGCAAGGCCTCGAAGCTACTGCCTGGAAAAACGAGAACGTAGAGGAAGGGCCACTCTCCGGCCCTGATTACGACCGCTTCTTTTGCGCCCAGGATTACGACATGGCCTTTTGGACGGCAGCCCCTATTGGTGCATCGGGGCTTGGGTCGGATAAGGCAACTGCCACCATGTCAGGCACGGAAGGCGGTGGCCCAAGGGTGCAGAAATTTGAACTGGTGAAGGAAAACGGCAAGTGGCTCATCGCAAAAATCATTTGCGAAGCAGAAGCCGCTGCTGGAGGTACAAACTGAGCTTGGCGCAATATTATAGCTTGCCTATTAACTTGGATGGAATATCGGTTTAGCTTTGCCACTATAAAAAACTATAGGCTATGCGATTCAACCTACTTACCCAATCCTTCTTTGCCCTATTGCTCACCTTCATGTACGCTGCTTGTGGCACAGCGCAGAAAGCCACAGATGATGGTAGCACTTCCCTTTTCAACGGAAAAGACCTCACCGGCTGGATTAACTATGGCCGGGAAAAATGGTACGTCGAGGACGGCCTGCTGGTTTGCGAAAGCGGCCAGTATAAGGAGTACGGCT